>Ga0247837_1005756_pt1 | contig 18204 bp, 15 predicted proteins | sample LaCtaG_2_FD_187115 | JGI IMG/M metagenome (GOLD analysis project Ga0247837, IMG submission 187115) | Freshwater microbial communities from meromictic Lake La Cruz, Castile-La Mancha, Spain - LaCruzMarch2015_14.5m | ecosystem: Environmental > Aquatic > Freshwater > Lake | place: Spain: Castile-La...
ATCCGCGGCACGTCGGGCCGGGTGTGGATCGCGAGGACGGGCGTGTCCTCTTCTTCGCCATCCCGCCGCTCCGACAGCACGAGCGCCCCGTCGCCCCTGCGCGCGATGAGGCCCTCGGCGCCGCGGTCGCAGAGCACCACGCACGCGTGGAGCAGCAGCCTGCGGACCGCGCTCCCCGTGGAGGCGCGCGCGCGCTCGATCGCCTGCCGGAGCTCGGGCTCCGCGAGGGCGCGGAGGCGCCGGTTGGTGCGGACGAGGAGCACCAGGGTCCGCAGGGGGGGCCGCATGGTGGCGAGGTGGTCCGCCGTTAGGAGGTTTTGCAGGAGGGGCATGTGTGGAGAAGGCGCGTTGCAGGGGCGGTGGGGTTATATATGGTTTACTTGCTGGCGTCGGTGAATGCAAAGGTCAGGGTGGTGCCGCTTGCTGTGGCGGTGATGGTCTTGTTGCCGTGCACGTTTTTCACGGTGATGCCATTCGCAGTAGGTGTATACGTTTGCTCCAGTGCAAGATCTGCTACGCGTGAATAGACCCATGCGTCCATAGCGTGCATGAACTGGTAGATGTCGTCTGGTTTGTTCAGAGAAGGAGGTGTGGTGGTGTGGTCATTTCCATGGGGGTCTGTTCCGTTCACATTTGGTCGATTTGGCATGAACTGAAGGCTGAACCCATTGAAGGGACCCGTGATAAGCGTCATCACGCTGCGCCACGTTGCTTCATCACAGTCCTTGCCAGTGTAGCGTTTGATTTCAAGCATAATTCCTGCTTTATTCTTGTCTATCCTTGCATCAGGGGAGCTTGCCGCCCCCAGAAACGTTGTGAGCCTCTCATTCAGCGCAGCGGCGCCTGGCGTTGCCCGCAGCGCCCTGAGCTCGGTCTCGCACCTGCGCAGCTCATCATCCCCGAGGTTCATCTAACGCCCCCTGCGTGATGCCTTTTATAGTCCATGGTGTGGTCGATCATAATTTTTCCAATGTCGAGAGCTCTTTCCACAGAGTAAAAATCACACCACCACATTGGTAGGCCACACCTCTGAAAATTGGATCAGAAGCATCTGTTCCATTCATTGCAAACTCCACTATTCCTTTGTTAATTATGTCTTCCAACTTAGTTACCGGTTTTACTCTTTCATTAACAGTACCGACCAGCAGCCATGGACCAGCTTTGATTGCATTAAGCCCCCCCTCATCGAGGCCTTTTATTGCAACACTCAAGTCTGCTTTGTAAACTCTTTCAGAGCCCATGAAGCTGTCCAGTACCGCGGAAACCCTCGACCCGCTGAACGTAACCTTCACGTTTTTTGTATCCCCGGTGCTGTCGCTTGGAAATCGCTTCGACATTTTGGACATGTACGTCAGACTGACTTGGATGTCCTTCACCTCATCCGCCGCCCCACCGTCCGGCATCAGCGCATCCACCGCTGTCGCCAGCCTGCGGAGGGCGGCCAGCGTTGCTTCGTCCGATCGACGCATGGGTGGGCGAACCGCCCGCAGCTCGTCGTTCCCGAAGTCCATATATGGGACGCTCCACCGTTCGTGCCTTTTATACCAATCCACGTAAGCGTATAAAAAAAAGGGAAGAACCAAAGGAAAATGCCCACCACCTGCGTCGCGGCGCTCAACCGCCTCCTGGAGTCCGGCGCGGACCTCCCCTCCCCCGCGGCCCTGTGGGACCGTTGGCTGTGGGGGTGCGACGCCGCGGAGCCCGGGACCCCGCAGTGCCTGCTGAACGAGATGCACCTGCTGGGGCTGCTGATCGCGCGGTACCGCGCGCTGCGGGAGCCCGGGCTGCGGGACTTCGTGCTGCCGACGACGCACCACCTCAAGTCGTCGCGGGTGGGGGCGCTGTCGCCGCGGCAGCTGAAGGACGCCGTGGAGGATCTGCAGATGCACTGGGAGCGGTACCTCGTCGACGACCAGCTCGCGGACGTGGTGGACGCGCTGATGGCGCGGTTCGGGGAGCTGAACCTGGGGCCGATCGTCCGGTGCGACGACCTGTCGATGGTGGAGACGGGGCGACCCGATCGGCTGAGCGAGACCACCATCCGGCGGTTCGTGAGCGTGTTCTACGTGCTGTACCGGCACCTGCACATGCTCCACCACAGCAGCGCGCCGGCGCCCCCCAGCCTGGCCGCCGCCGCGTCGATCCCCGAGATCCAGGAGTTCCACGTGCAGGCGGCGATGGAGACGTTCCAGCGGTACACGATGCACGCGGACCTGCCGCCGGCGGCGCGGCTGCTGTACCGGCAGGACTTCGCGGGGTTCTACAACTGCGTGTCGCAGGCGGTGTACTTCCACTTCCCGAGCTACGAGCGCAAGGTGCAGCTGCCGCTCGAGGAGCTGCGGGCGCGCCAGCCCCCCATGTACATGCTGGCGCCGCTCATGGAGATGTACCCCGAGATCCCGCTGCGGTACGAGGACGAGCGGATCGACGGCGCGTCGTGGTCGTGGGTGCTCATGGGCGCGCGGGTGTATCTGGCGCGTGGGGTCGGGGAGATTTACTCCACGGAGGGGGGCCTACTTGCGGCGGCCGCCGTCGCAGTGGTTCGCGTTGAAGAAGGCGCTGAAGATGTTGCCGATGCTGGAGCCGACGTCGCTGGCGCGCGTGACGAGCTCGGCGATGGATGAGCGCGGCGCGGGGGGGCGGTACGGCTGGTTCTCCAGGCGCGGGCGGTGGGGGGCGGGCTGTCCCCTTCCCCCCGGCGGGGGGCGGAACAGCGGGAGCGGCTGGCCGTAGCTGGGCGGCGGTGGCTGACCGTAGCTGGCGGGGTACGGTTGGCCGTATGCGGGCGGCGGTGGCTGGTTGTAGTTGGCGACGACGGCGGGGTACGCCACGGGCGGGGCTGCGTGCATCATCATCTCCACCCGCTCGTACTCGGCGGGCGGTGGGGCGATGGGGCGCGGCTGGACGGCCGGGAGGGCGCGTATCTGGTCCAGGCGCAGCCCCTCGTCGCGGATCTCCTTGGCCTTGGCATCCAGCGCCTCGCGCATCAGGCGCTCCGCGCGCTCCACCTGGTCGCGCTCCTGCTTGGCGAGCGCAAGGCCGCTTTCGGCCAGCGTGCGCATCGCGGCCCGGCGGTGCTTGGTCTCGTCCCTCAAACGCTGCAGCTCGTCGGCGGCGCCGTCGTCCTCCTCCTCCTCCGCGACCGCCACTGCGGTGGTCACGTGCTCGGTCTTCGACTTCAGCCACTCCAAAAAGTCGGCCCGGGGCGCGAACCCGCCGCCCATCACCGCCTCGTTGAGAATCACCTTGGGCATGGCCTTGCCGCTGTCCTTCTCGCCGTCCTTGAGCGTTATCGCCCCGGTCTCGAAGCACGCCACTCGAAACCGCTCGACGTCGGTGATCTTGGTGATCTCGACCTTATGCCTCCTGGTGTTGAAGAGCGTGATGATCTTTGACTGCCAGAGCTCCAGGGCCGTCATACTCGTTATTTCGGCGAACGGCCGGCTCCGGCCCGCTTATATACCCGCCGGCCACGTGGCGGACCCGCAACAACGGTATGATGATCGCGCTGTGGTGCATCCCCACGGCGTTCGGCGACGCGATGCGCGGCGAGCACGAGGCCGAGGTGGTGGCCGACGGCGCGCTGGCGATGAAGGCGGCGGCGGGGTCGGTGCCCGCGCTGGTGCCCAAGGGCGCGTTCCGCGTGCTGCGCTTCGACGCGGGGGACACCTTCAACCCCCGCGGCCGCACCGAGGTCCGGAACGTGTGCGGGTTCGTGGCGGGGTACGCGACCATGTCCAACCACCCGGCGTGGCGGAAGCGCCGCAGCGCCCTGGGGACCTTCAACGAGGCGTACACGCTCCGCGGCGGCAACTGCATCTTCCTGCGCGGCAAGGCCATCTTCAAGGGCGGCACCGACTGCGAGGGCGTGCGCGCCACCATGCGCAAGCTCGTCACGACCGCCGACGGCGCCATCCACCTCAAGGCCTACCTGCTGGTCGCCACCGCCCACCTCCACCGCAACATCTGCGTGCAGACCGGCTGCCTCATGGAGGCGATGCTCGCCGCGCAGCCGGGCGTCCGCGTCATGCGCCGGCACGAGGAGCTCTCGAACGCGGTGATCTTCTACATCAACGACTGGGCCCCGTTCGACGTGCCGGCGGACGCCAGGCCCGCCCAGGGCACCATCTCCGTGTCGAGGCGGGGGGTCGTCAACGCCCGGTACACCTGGCACGACGGCGCCGAGTGGGAGGGGAACGAGCCGTGGGTCCGGCTCACCGACAGCGTGCGGGCGTTCCTGCTGCGGATGTGCTGACTGTGTATATAAATAATCGCGCTCGCATGCGGTGTTATGGCGGTGACCGAGGGCGCGGGGTATGAGCTGGGGTACGCGTTTGAACCCGGCAAGCCCGCGAAGCGGAACCTTCAGCTCGTGTGGATCCTGCACGAGTATGTGACCGCGCTAGGCATGGAGGTGTATTTGAAAACGCTTACGACGCTGGTGGATGTCGGAGACTGGAGCACCTACGACGACATCGAGACGACGCGCTGGACACGCAAGAACCGCGTGGGCTTGGTCCGGGTCTGGAGAAGGAGCAACGAACAGAGATCTGAGAATTTCTCATCAAGGTACCCGCGCGATGAATCCAAACCCGATCGGTACAACGAGTTCATTTGCCACATTGAGGATTATGACCTCAGCCTCGAGGTGACCCCGCACGGCCGCAAACCGTGTGTTCTTTCGTTTTTCATCGACATGGAGCTCGAGAACAACGTGTATTCGTACTGTATCCGCATGGACCTGCAGTATGCGGCGAATCTGCTGGATCCCCAGTCCCTTTCGCAGGTCGTTGTATTTCGATTTCCGCCTGGGTTCAACAAGGACGCGCTGTCTGCTTCCCCTCCTGTGCCCACGCTCCAGCAAACAGCCCTGGTGCACGCCCAGCTGCGAAGGGGGTTGCTTCACTCGCTCCTGGCGCCACACCACGTCCGGCACGATAGCGGGGTGTACAGTATGAACGTTGAACACACGACATCGGGGGCGCTGTGGGGTGCTGTCACTCGCCGCGGCGTGGCAGCGCTCGGAGTCGCCAGCGAGCGCCTTTTTTGCACTATCAACTACAAGGAGGAGGGCGGCGCCCTGAACGGCGAGACCATCCAATGCGCCCGGTATAGCGACCTGACCAAGTGGATCGCCTCCCACCCCCTGAGCAAAGCATCAGCGAGCCTTGCCGCCGTCCTGGAGCGCGCGGTGGGCCGGCTTCTCGCGGTGTTGGCGATCGAATAAAGCGGATGTGCTGACCCTGGTGATCGAATAAACCCCCCACGCGAGTACTTAAACCCCATCCACTGCCACCTCCTGTGATGTCCTTCTTCGACAACCTTTCCAACTACCGCACGCCCGACGTGATCATGAACTCCGGCCCGCTGCCGACGTCGGCGCCGCCGTTCTTTCCGAACGCGAAGATCGATTACAACTCGGACCAGCTCCTGTCCAACGTCAGCCCCTACGAGTACGGCCCGCCGACGAACCTGTCGGCGCAGACGTCGTACCTGAACATCGCGCACCGGATCCAGAAGATCATCCCGTGCCTGCAGCTGCCGAACGCGAACTCGGAGGGGTCGTTCTCGCTGTCGCACGGCGTGGACAACGGGGACGTGGCGTTCGTGCTGAAGGTGGACCGGCGGAGCGAGGTGCTGCGCGGGGCGGCCGGCGTGGACCGGATGAACCTGGGGCGGATGATCGACCCGTTCGTGAACCTGCCCACGGTCAACTACCTCCTGGCGGGGATCCAGCGGTACTGGAACCGGTCGGAGGCGCTCAACTGGCAGCAGCTGCTGGTGGACCTGACGTTTGTGGACGACGTGTACTCGGACCGGGGCGCGTTCACGGTGGCGCAGGCGATCCGGTTCATCACGGAGGTGGCGCGGCCGTGGGGGGTGCCCAACACGTCGGAGCTGCAGGGCGGGCAGCACGAGGGGGGCGACTCGGCGGTGACGTTCCCCGTGAACTTCATCTCGACGTTCCTGGTGGACGGCCTCGTGGAGAACGTGTGCAACCAGTGGTCGACGCTCAACGTGAGCGCGGGGGACGACCTGATCTTCAAGCTGGAGCGGCTGCCGTTCGCGACCCGGGACGGCGGCATCCGGTACCGGATGAACCACTGGTCGAAGCAGACCGCCGTCCAGCAGTTCAAGTACGACGAGGGCGGGGTCAACGAGGGCTGGCAGCTGGTGCCGGGGGTGCTGTCCACCTACACGCCGCGGCCGAACCCCGAGGACTACGACTACCGCGAGAACGGGTACTGGCACGTCCTCCGGTCGCAGGTGATGGCGCGCACCGAGGCCGCCGACGACTGGCGGTACACCGAGGCCTCGAACCGGGGCAACTACCACGACGACCACGTGCTCCTGCGCGGGGCGCTGCTGGAGGGGACTTTCTCGCCCATCTGGGTAGAGCACGCGCGGTGGCTGCCGAGGAAGGGTGTGAAGAGGGGGGCGGACGACAAGAAGCCGGCGGGCGGGGGCGGCGTGTCGTTCAAGGGGTCGGGCGTGTGGGGCCCGTCCGCGGTGGCCCGCCCCGCGCTCCTCGGCGCGCCGATGGAGGAGGAGGCGGTGGTGGCGGCGGCGCCGGCCCTCGCGCCGATGGAGGAGGCGGCGGCCCCCATGCGGCTCGCGGGGCCCAAGAAGCCCAGGCGGATGATCGGCCTGGCGGTGGGCATCACGGGGGACGGCGGGCCGGTGGTCGTTGAGTCGCTGGGGAAGGGGGGTGCTGGGTTATAAAAGAGGGCTCGCGCATTGGTGGTGATATGAGGCGAGCCGGCGCGCGCGGCGGAGGGCGTGGTAGGCCGCGGTCGGTTAGGCCGTACAGGAACGAGGATTTTGATGCTGACGACTATGACCGCACGAAGCAGTACGCTGGTCTTGTTGGGGAAGACAGTGAGAGCGTGCGCGAGTCCATGAGGCACAGCTTCAACTCCTGTCCTATTTGCGCGATGCCGCTCTGTGTGGATGAGAACATGGTGTCTGGCACGTCCGACGAGCAGTGGCTCAAGGCGCAGTTCTGCTTCAAAGGCAAGCCCTCTTTCATCATCGAGGGCGCAGCGGGTCCGCGCAACATCAACGGATTTGGTCCCGTTCACCCTCTGGCTGCCACCAGGACTCAAAGCATAGACGCGTGCCACTTCGTGCATACGAGCGTTAGCGATGGGAGCACGGAATTTTACAACTTGTGGGCGCGGTGTGACGACGCCGACCGCCGAACCGATAATCTGTCCATGCTGCTCAACACATTTCCACGCGAAGTGGCCAAGCCGACCCAGTTCCTCGAGGAGCTAACTATCGAGCGCAGCATCTTTAGAGACACGGAGCTCACAGGAACGAGCATGGTGAACTCGTTTCTGTTTGCGTCGGACCGATGGGTTAACACCCCGCTGCTGAACACCGCGATCCGGACCATGACTACCAGCACGTTCGCTGGCTGCGTCGACTGCAATAGCAAGATGACACAGATGGGCAAGGTTCCCGCCTTTTTTTACGAATCGTTCCCCTCAGTGCGTAATGTCTCGCTTGTTCGCGTCGAGTACAGGGACAACGCCATGATGAATTACCTGTTGCTGCAGGGGATGCTTCGCGTCGATAACGTGTTTGGCCCCCCAGATGCGGCGAATGTGCGCGCGCCTCACCTGGATGCGAGAGGGGATCAGATTATATGGATCAGCCCTGCGCAGCAGAGGACGTGGAAGATGAAGCTTGGCGTTATGTGGTGTTACTTCAGCATATTTATGAGCAACCACAGTCTGAGCCGGCTGAAGCCGGCGTTTGCTCACCACTCCGCCTACATTTTCCTGGGGACATCCGATTTTTATCTTTCGATGGTGCTCTACATCATCTACGTGGCAAACATCCCAAGGGACGTGCTGGTAACCCCTCTGCTCTTTGAGGAGTTCCACTACTTCTACGCCAAAAACATCCCGTTCTACCTGAGATACAGGGGCAAGCTGGTCTCACGCACGCCGACCGCGCCGTACTTCAGCAACAGCCTGACCAACGCCATCCTCGGAGCCGACGCGTCGCGCGACAACGGTTTCGCCTGGATGGAGGCCCCCGTGGGTCTTGGGCTGGACTCACCCAACGACAGGCATCTGTTCAGGGACGCGCAGGTGTTCATCGGTCAGATCCACGCGAGCCTGTGCCGATTCGTCGTCCGGCACTTCAACCCGCTGTGCCGGGAGCTGTACCACGCGCGCGCGTCGCCTGAGCTCATCCTGGACTACTTCGCCCGCACGGACCGCGTGAGCGATCTGCTTCGGCAATCGAACCACGCCGCCATGACCATCCAGGCGTACGTCGCGCTGCTGGGCCCCGAGCGCTACTGGTTCCACTTCAAGGCCATCACCATGGCGCAGATCGCCCACGACCTCGCCATTTCCCGCGACCACTACGCCGTGGCGGACGCGTCGAGCGCCATCATCGACAACTGGGCGCACCTCGCGCTGGGCACCGCCCGCGCCCTTAGCTCGGAGGGCCGCGCGCTCAGCGTCCGTCGCACGACCCGTGTTTAATAATACACCGACTACCACTACTTGTTCCTCGCGGCCTCGACCTTCCGCACCGGCTTCTCCACGTAGAACTCGGCCTTCTGCAGCAGGTTCATCTCCACCGGGACCACGGCCGTGTGGTCCGCGTGCGCCGCGTGCCACGCGGGGTTGTAGCCCGCGGCGAACTCGCCCGCCTGGTACCTTTGCGCCCACGCGGGCCGCTGCTTGCCGTCCACGGAGACCCACGCCGCCATGTTCAGGTACCGCTGGCTGTAGGCGCAGTAGTGCAGCTTGACGACCCACGTGTCGGTGAAGCACGCCGCCAGCTTGAACGGGTCCGCCTTCCACACGACCACCATGACGGGCAGGACCTCGCGCTTCTTGCGCACGAGCTTCGTCGCCGCGGTCTGCATGAACACCGGCGTCTCCTGGAGGATCCGCACGAGGCAGTGGTGCCCGTAGCCGTGCTTGCCTTCGTGCCCGACCCGGAGCGTGTCCAGCTGCTCCTGCGCGCGCGCGTCCGGCGCGTTCTCGAGCAGCTCGTCGTACAGGGCGGTCACGCACTCCGCCGCCGCCACCAGGAACCGCGCCATCCTGTTGGACTGCGCACAATCCTCGATGCCCGGCAGCGACGACCGCGCGTCCTTCCACTTGATCTCCCTTTTCGTCTCGAGGACCGCCATCGCAGCCCTCAGCCTCTCGTTCAGCGCGCGCATCGCCTCCATTTCCGGCTCGCCCCCGGCCTCGGCGGCGGTTCGCGCGTCCTTCAGCTTGGTGCCGAGCTCCTTCGTGACCTTCCACTCCCTGGCGTCCGCCGACACCACGGCGCGCACCGCCCGGTCGAACGCGTGGATGTAGGCCTTGCAGGTCGGGGTGAGCGTCTGCCCGGCCTCCCTCCTCTCCCCCGCGACGGGCCTCTTCGTCGGCGCCCTCTCCCCTGAGGTGGACCGGCTCCCCCCGGGCTGCGAGACCTCCCGCTGCTTCTTCTCGTACAGCATCGCCGCCCCGATGGACACGACCGCCGCGTAGGCCCAGCGCAGCCGCACCATCGTGTGCAGCAGGCCCTTCACGTACGGGATCGACTCGTCGTTGCGCGCGTCGGCGTCGCTCGGGAAGTACCGCACGGTCGGGAACTTCTCGGACAGGTACTTCCTGGTGGCGGCGCCGTCCCTGGCGATGAGCCTGGGCATCGTGCCCACGTCGTCGAACTCCGGCGGCGCGACGGTCCTGGGCAGCAGCACGACCTTGGAGAAGCACTTGCTCCACTCGCCGAACACGACCAGCGCCTCCCACACGTCGGCGTCGCCCCCCCCCTCGGGCGCCACCCGCAGGAACGTGACGTTGGCGCACGTGGACGCCCCGTTGGCGAACGTCAGCGAGCGCTTGCTCGATTGGAACGTCATCTCGCGGTGGTAGTGCGTGCCGACGCCGGCGAACCTCACGTTCTTCGGCTGCCCGTCCACCCGCACGGAGAAGAAGGTGGAGATGCTGCCCGCGTGCGCGTGCGCCGCGCCCGAACCCGACGCGACCACAGGGGCGTGCACGACGTACGTGGTGAGGAAATCATCCAGACGCCCGGCGCGCAGGCTGTCGTCGAACTCCGACCGCAGCAGCGTGGGGTGCGGGCAGGAGCTCGCCGTGTACTCGGGCCGCCCGCTCACGTAATGCACGCCGTTGGCCCCGGTCTTGAGGTGGCTCGCCTTGTAGGTTCGGGAGATGACCAGCGCCCCGCGGCCCTGCTCCGTGCCAACGGTGTCGTTGGCTGTGTCGTTCACCAGCGCCGAACGCACCGCCTCCTTGTATTGGTGGACGATGCCCTGCTTATCCTTCATAAACTCATTAAACGCCGCGTGCGCGTTCACCATCGGGAGCGGGCGCGCCGGAGTGCCATATATACTGGTTCGCTGGTTTACAGCAACTCCAGCTCCAGCTCCAGCTCGGGCGACAGCATGGAGGCGGTGCTGAACGGCGCGTTGTCGCCCCAGGCGGTCCGAGGCCCCTCGGGCAGCGACGCGCCGTCGTCTGAGCGGTAGATGGGCTCGCTCCACGACCGATGGTTGCGGGGCGGCTCCTCCTCGTCCCCGTCCTCCGTGGGCGCGCTCCTCCTGGGGGGCGCGGGGATGACGCCTCCGCGCCTGGGAGGAGGGGCGGCGCCCCTTGAGAGCGATCGGCTCCTCGGCTGGTCGTACCCACCCCTGGACGCCGCCTCGAACCCGCTGCCGATCGACCACACGAACACGTTGTTGGCGCTGAGGTTGCTGAGGGGGCTGATGCAGATCACGCAGATCGTGGGTGTCGCCTTCCACACCTTGGTGTAGAAGAGCTTCTTGCCGTCCGTGGTGAGCAGCTTCTGTGCGTCCTGTCGGCCGAGGAACGTGTGCCGCAGGAATTGTCTGTTCGCGGCGAGGGAGGGCGCCACCCCGCCGCTGGCGTACGCGGGGGCGCTCGTGAAGAACTTGGAGAACACGTCCACGCTCGCGTTCTGTATCCCGGTCTCCGAGCAGATGTTGGCGAGCTGCCGCACCATCCAGCCGGCCACGTACATGCCGTTGTCGTGGGTGCTGGCGTACCTGTTGTCCCTGTTGACGTGGGAGATGTTGCTGAACAGCGTCGTGCACGCGTTGCTGCCGAAGTAGTGCAGCACGCTCGCCGGCTTCGCGCCCCCCTCCACGCTCACCACGGCCGTGAGCACCAGGCTCTTCGGCGTCAGCGTGCGCTTCCGGACGGTGTCGACGCTGTCCTTCTGCACGAACTCGACGACGACCTCCTCGCACAGCGGGATCGCGTGCCTGCTGTCTCCGTGCACGAACGTCCTCTCGGCGACCACGAGCGTCCGGTGGATGTTCAGGACGTAGTTGGCCAGCTCCTTCACCGTGCCGGACAGCGAGAGGACGTGGATGCTGTAGTCCGCGGTGTTGTATGGCGGCAGGGTGTACGCCGGCTTGCTGTATACGATCTTGGAGCTCTCGCTCGCCATGTCCCGAAGGTGCTCGACCACCTCGTCCGCCATCGCGGTGTCGATCTGCATGTCGCGGTTGCTGAAGGCGGCGCGGATTTTGGCCGCGATGTTGTCCACCTGGTGCGAGATCACGCTCACGTATCTCGCCTCGAAGAGGTTGGTGATGCCGGGGATGGCCTTCGTGTCCACGGTCGCCTCGTACTTGCCGGCGGTGGTGGAGAACTTGGTGGTGCCGTACCGCCCCTCCCGGTCCGCGACGTACACGCTCTCGGTCGGTGTCGACTCCTTGCACTTGACGTTGGCCACCGTCCCCGCGCAAATCGAGTACTTCACGATGGCCTCATCCGGCCCCGCGGGTGGCTCGGCGTTCGCGACGCCGACGCGGTGCTGCCTCCGCGACTCCACCAGCCGCGTGAGCCTCTCGGACCCCAAAAAATCGACCACCGCGCCGTCCAGTGCCATCGAGTTGTTCATGAGGATGGGGCGGGCTTCGGCCGACAGCTTCGTGTATATGTCGCACGCCTTGCGCTTGTGCTCCAGCAACCGGTTCTCGCACTTGGAAACGGTGGACAGCTCCTTCCGGGCCTTTGCCTTCGCGGCGTCCGCCAGCATCGTCGCGCCGTCGCGCCGCATGACCGTCTCCATTCCAACGGGCATGTACGAGCAAGCCGCGCAACCGCCCTTTATATATCACAGACGGCTGGATCACCGCCATCCACGAAAGGCGCGTATATGCGTGTGGCGCTCGGACCCGCATCGCATGTGGTCGTGCCTCTGCGACATGGTGTCGGAGGTGTGGATGGCGCGAGCGTTCAACCCCAGCGGCGCCGCGACGGCGAAGATGCAGATTGAGATGCTCCTTGACCAGCTGTCGATGCGGCAGGCGCAGCTGGAGCTTCTGCACCGCGAGTGCATCGCCGACGCCCGGCGGCACAAGGCGGCGGCGCAGCGGAAGCTGTTTCGCGAGCGGATGCTCGAGCACCGCCGGCTCCAGACGCAGCAGCTCCAGCTCCAGCGGTACCGGGAGTCGGCGCTCGCGCAGCTGGACGCCGTCAGCAACCACGAGATCAACCAGACGTTCCTGCGCGCGATGAGGAGCAGCGGCGTCGGGCTCAAGGACGCCAGGACCGCCATGGACGAGATGCACGAGACGGTGTCCAGCGTGCAGGAGATCTCGGCGCTCCTCGGGCAGCCCGTGGGCACCTCGCTGGCGGACGACGTGATCGACGACGACGAGCTGGAGCTGGACTTCGCGGAGCAGGACGTCGTCGCTGCGCCCGTGCTGGCGGACGTGCCGCGGGTGGTGGTGGCGATGAGCGACGACGAGGTGCCGGCGGTGGAAACCCGGATGCAGCCCCTGCTGCTGCGCACCACGGTGTTTGGGGTCTAGGCGACCGGCGCGGGCATCAGGCTGAAGTTCTCGCAGTGGGGGAACGCGATGAACTTCTTCGCCATGACCAGCACGCGAACCCGCAGGCTGTCGAGGATCTCCTCCTTCGTGAGCAGCGTCGCCGCGCCGTCGACCCACTCGATCATCGACTGGATCTGGTGCACGAACGACCGCTTCTCGTCGTGGTGGCTCATGGTGCGCGGGTTCGAACGCGGCGCGCGACAAGGGGGGTGCGTGGTTTTTTTTACGGCAGCCCCACGATGATGGGCACGAGCTCGATGACCCCCGAGTTCCGGTCCCACTGCATGTTGGCGGCGAGGTTCCCCATGAACTGCTCGTCGAAGCACTGGAACACGAAGCCGTCGGCCTTGACGCGCAGCGCGCTCTCCCTGCGGACCACGATCTCCGTGTCGAAGCCGTTGACGCACGACGGCGACCCCTGGTGCTTCTTGTAGAACGCGCTGCGCGTGGGGAAGACGCCGCACGCGGACTTGCACCCGAACATGGAGCCGAAGTTCATGAGCTTCGACGAGGACTTGAGCGCCCCCCGGAACAGCCAGCAGCCCTCGGCGGGGTGCATGCGGGCGACGATGCCGTTGGTGATGCCGGTCGTGTCGCAGCACGCGCTGTAGAACTCGACGGTGCCGCGCTCCTCGTGGGGGGCGATGTTGTACTCGATGGTGTCGGCCACGGGCGTGCCGACCCGGTAGTTGTCGTAGGAGAACAGGTCCACGACGCTCGGGATCTTCAGGCCGAAGTGCTCCGCCGTCAGCAGCGCCACGCGCGCCCGGGCTCGCTGGGATGCCTTGCGGAGCCACCACACCTGGCCACCCAGTGTTGTTAGTAAGGGCATGTTTACTACTCGGCGCCCAGCTCTGAATGTTAAAACTGGGTAGCTTTGATATCACCAAGGTCTGAAGTACATTTTATACTGCTGTGCGATGTCCCGCGTGTATATAAACCAACCCCCACAACAACAACCCAGCATCCACTATGCACACTGAGTACGGCCTGTCCCTCCCGTGCCGTGGCGCTGGGTGCTTCCAGTGTGGGTACACAGCAGCGATCGAGCGCTGGAAGACAACGACCGAAACCTCGCCGGACGCTCGCCGCGCTGTCATGGCCGAGTTCATCGAACCGGTGCTCCGCCTGTGCCCGAACACCGAGGAAGAGAGAACGTGGATCGACAACCCCCCGGATACACCCGTATACAGGCTAGGCCCGGACGTGCTCCGGTACGCGTGCAAGCTGTTTCACCAGGAGCGCACCGGCGTGGCGCAAGACGTCAGCAGGCTCTGCGCGCCGAGCGCACCCAACTGCAGCTTTCTGCGCGATGACACTCTCTCAACGTTCGCGAAACTGCATAACCTCACCTACCACGCCGCGCACATGTTTCGGCGAATGGGGTACACGATGGATCCCATCCTCTTCGTGCGCGGGCAGTACCTCTCCTGGGCGAGCACGCCCCCGCTGGTGCTCCACAACGCACTCTCACCCCACCCCGACGACAGGATCGAGGACCGCCTCCGGATGTTTATGGCCGCAGGCGACGACGAGAGCGTGCACCGCGCGTTCCAGGGGCTGCGCGCCGACATCCTCTCGGGAGGCAACGCCGCGGCCCTGCGCACCGTCGACCGCCTGCAGGCCACCGTCTTCACGCGCCCGATCGAGATCGCCCTCGCCCTGCACTCGCGCGGCCTCAACACCGACCTCGCGGCCATGATCGCTCTTCCCACGCTGCCCGCGCGGTTTGTCACGCCGTTCGATGCTGTGGCCCAGTGGGCGGGGGAATAATTCCACATACCTCTGCCGAATCGCAGACCTCCTGGCACGTCCACTCGGCGCCCACGTCCGTGAGCAGGTTGTAGAACTCGTCGCTGGCCTTGTTGAGCCCCCCCGACACCGCGATGAACAGCTTGTGCGCCCGGACGTCCCGCTGGTGCGACGACCGGATGAAGCTCTGGAGGATCGAGATCGAGCACGGCAGCTCCGGCTCCCAGCTCCGGAAGTCCACGCACCGCCGCCCGGTGGTCCGCGCGATCCGCGCCTCCACGAGCCCGCCCTCCGTCCGCACCGACCCCAGCGTGTCGATCACGTCCGGCATGCAGCTGAACGCCGCCTCCTTGCCCTTTGCCTTCGCGCAGATGCTGTCCTGGAGCGCGCGCATCGACTCCTTCATGTCGCTCATCTGCAGCCGCATGAAGTCCGTGTTGATCACCCCGCTCCCGGACGACGCCACCTCAAACAGCGACGTCCCGTGGAACATGGTCCGGTTGACGGGGAGCACGGACCCCTTGTCGTCGCGCGGCACCTCCAGCATGAACCCCTCGAGCTGCCCGTGGGACGACAGGCAGTGCGTGGGCATGAGCTTCATGCTGGTCCCCGGGGCGAGGATGCTCTGGATGGTTTGCTCCGCCTCGGGGGGCGGGGCGTGGAGGGAGAAGGAGGCGATGCTCATGGTGGCGCGCGGGGTGACGGGTGTATATAGCGCTCGGGTGGTGGGTTGCTAAAGGCTTTCGTTCGGGATTTATTTAAAGAACCCACTCAAACAACAACCAAATGGCCAAGTTTACCCGCCCCTCGTCGTCCCCGCTGAGGCCCGCCACCTGCTCGCTGCTCCTGTTTGCGTTTTGCCTGGCGCTGATGGCGTCCAAGGCCCTGCTCATCCGTCGCAAGCCGCCCCTCCCTAAGCCGCCGTCGCCCGCTGCCCCGCCCCGCATCTGCGATGGCGACCCCTACTCCCAGAAGAGGCTCGCCCCCGCCTTCACCACCCCGCCGCCGCCCACCAACTACAGCCGCGACTTCTGGGGCGTGGTGAACTTCCCGCCCGTGCCGGCGTTCCACATCAACACGCACGACCCGGTCCGCCAGGACGTCTTCATCTCCGGCAGCGTCCACGGCGGCAGGGAGCCCTGGGACCGGTACATCTGGGACCTGCTGGTGCGCGTTCTGCTGCCGCCGTCGACGAGCGAGCTGGTCGTGGACGTGGGCGCCAACGTCGGCTACTTCACCCTCATGGCCGCGGCCCTCGGGTACGACGTGGTCGCCATCGAGCCCATGGGCCGCAACTCGGCCAAGCTGCTGGCCTCCATCGCGCGCAACCCGGGCTTCGACCGCCGCATCCGCGTCGTCTCCGCGGCGGCGTCGTTCCGGGCGGGGGACGTCGTGTCCCTCGGCGCCACCCACGCCACCAACCAGGGGAACGGCCGCATCGGCGCGCACGGGGAGGATCACGCCGTCACCGTCACGCTCGACGACGTCGTTCGCCAGAGGAACGTCGCGCTCATGAAGATCGACGTCGAGGGCCACGAGCCCGCCGTGCTCCACGGCGCCCGCCACCTCCTGTGCCACCACACGGTCCGGTACGTGGTGATCGAGCTGTCGTCCATGGAGGAGGGCAGCGAGGGGTGCTCGCCGCGGCGCATGCTGGAGTTCATGGAGGCGGTGGGGTACGCGATCTCCGACGTCACGCCGGGGGCTCCCAGGCTCATGGCCGCGGGCGCCAGCTTCCCGCCCAACGTCCTCTTCACGCTCGCCGACGACGCGCTGCGCCAGAGGGCGTGCGGTGGGGCGGTGGATTGATACTTTCCAAGAGCTTTCACGGTGCACCACCGTAATAATCATCGGGGTTTTTCTTCTTGCTTTTATCAGTTCCGTGTTCGGTCTGTCTCTGCTTAGCTAGGGCCTCTGCATCTTTTTTGATGTATGTTCTTTCCTCGAGATCCATTTGCATACCACCACATGAATACTCTAGACCGTACGTATTTCCAGGATCACCGCCGTTTGCCGTTGTTTTGACATGAACAAGGGTCCACCTATTGTTTGGGTTTTTTACATCGTCGACCTTGGCAAGATCCCACCCTGCGTGGACAGTGCCGTCAAATATTTGATCAGGTTTACCAGCAGTGCCTTTAAACACCACTGACACCTTGGGGTATGTGGTGAATACCGCTTCTCTGTCCTTGAAATCATCTTTTGTATTGTTTGTTTCCCACGATGGAAACCATGCATCCGCTTCATTGAAATTGAGCTTGCGACAGTGGACTCCGAGCCGAATCGTTTCTGCCGCGCCGCTGCTTGCTTGAAGAAGCGATGACACCAGCCTCTCCATCGTGTGCAGCACCTCGAAGCTGTTTTCCATGACACCCACCCCAGACACAGATCTTTTATATACTCCCCGAAAGGAACCCCGCTTTCTTCTCCCCGCCCTTATCCGTGTCTCCTCCCTTCGCCACCGCCTCCCGCTTCCGCTTCCGCAGCTTCCCCAGCAGCAGCTCGGAGATGCCCAGCGTGTGGTCGGGCTGCAGGACGCCGATCTCGTGCAGGATCTTCAAATCCTCGATCCCCTGGATCTCCAGGCGCGGCATCGCCAGCAGGTTGAACTCGGCCTTCTCCTTGTAGATCCCCTCATAAACCTCCTCCATCAGCCCCTTCAAGAACTCGCACACGCGCATCATCTTGGTCTGAAACAGCCTGGACGTCGACCGGCCGCCCCGGCTCTCGCGCTGCCCCGTGCGGTCGGCCAGGACCATTTCCGACGGGATGCCGAGCAGGCTGCAGACGCTGTGGCGGAACTTGACGTGCAGGTACTCGAGGTCGGTGGTGGGCTTGAGCTGCGGCACGGCCTCGAGGTGGTGGTGGATCGGGAGCGTGTAGACGGCCTCGCGGTGGTTGGTGGTCCCGCGCGACAGGAAGGCCTCGTCGACGGCGGTGGGCGCGAGCCTGCGCTTTGATTCCATCGCGTCCTTGAGGAAGTCGAGCGTCTCGAACACCTCCTTCTCGTGGGCCGCGTGGTTGAACTCCTTGGGGTCGTTGGACACCACGATCCGCGCGGTCGTGTTCCAGGCGTCGGCGTGGTGGTGGCGCTTCATGGTCTCGCGCAGGATCTTATATTCCTCAATGAGATGCGACAGCGGGGTGGGCACGGTGGCGTGCAGGATCGAGCCCTCCGTCACGTTGAGGCTGGGCTGCGCCCACTCCGTCACGTGGAACGGCACGGCCTCGATGCCGCTCAGCTGCACGCGGTACCGCAGCGTGGACCGCGGGCCCTTCTCGGGCTCGACCACCCACGTGAACGTCCCGAGCGGCAGGACCTCGGGGATCTTCTCGCCGGTCGCGAGCGTCCGCACCGTCCACGCCACGAACCCGAGCCCGTGCTGCTGGCGGATCGCGCCCCGCAGGAACGGGGACCACCAGCGGTTGATGAACGCGCGGAACTTCTTCGAGGGCTGCGCCTCGCCGTCGATGGTGAACTCCAGCTCCCGGCACAGGCACGTGTTCTCAATGATCTGCAGGCACTCCTGGAGGAACGGCTCCGACGCGAGGAGCTCCAGCAGGAGGTGGTAGCTCTCGGCCACGTCGGTCGCGCGCTGGCT
>Ga0247837_1005760_pt1 | contig 18201 bp, 14 predicted proteins | sample LaCtaG_2_FD_187115 | JGI IMG/M metagenome (GOLD analysis project Ga0247837, IMG submission 187115) | Freshwater microbial communities from meromictic Lake La Cruz, Castile-La Mancha, Spain - LaCruzMarch2015_14.5m | ecosystem: Environmental > Aquatic > Freshwater > Lake | place: Spain: Castile-La...
GTTTTTAATAGCCCAAGCTAGTGCTTTGCGTGCTAAACGTACAGTAAGGGTGGTAAGCAAATCAAATTTTGGAGTTTTATTTACATCTACCTTGCCTTTAGCACCAAATATAATCATAAAATTGGCGCCTAATTGGGCTGCATCTGCCCTAAATTCTACTATCAAATCTTCTAAAGGAGTAAATCCAGCAATAATTTGCTTGTTATCTTCTTCGCTCAATACTTCATCAATATTGTTGAAGGTATTCATTTTTTCATCAAAAAATTTCGACATAATTTAAGTTATTTTTTTTTATATATTTTTTAAGTTTCAAATCTATAAAAAATACCATCCCGCTTCAATATTTAATGTTATTTAATCATTAAGTATTTACTGAATTTAAAAACTAAAGTTTTTATGCTGATAATTAATGGCTTATTCTTGGTTTCTGAAACTTTAACCGCTACTTTTAAAGGCTTATTCTTCTTAACTCAAAACTTGTTCTCCAAATTTCAAGGCTTTTTATTAAAAAATAAACCATTATTCTTAACGTTTCAAACCTTCTTCTTAATTTGTCAAACTTCGTTCTTTACCTCTCAAAGCTAATTCTTCATAACTCAACGTTAGTTCTCCACATCTGAAGGGTTGTTCTTAAAAACTCAACCCTTAGTCTTAACCTTTCAAACCTTAGTCTTAACCTTTCAAACCTTACTCTTAACCTTTAAGACCTTTTTCTTAACTTTTCAGACCTTACTCTTAACTTTTCAGACCTTATTCTTAATATTTCAAACCTTACTCTTAACCTTTTAAACCTTACTCTTAATCTTTCAACGGGTTTTCTTCACTTCTCAAACCGAGTTCTCCACATCTCAAAGGTCGTTCTTCACATCACAACAATCGTTCTTCACTTCATAAAGCTTGTTCTTCACTTCACAAAACCCGTTCTCGAAAACTTACAGCTAGTTCTCAAAAACTTACAGCTAGTTCTTATCATTTTACTGTTAGTTATCTAATTTCTAAAGGACGTTCTTCACTTTTAAACGCTTATTCTTTACATCTCCCAATTCACATCTCAAAAATCCCAAATCAAAAATCAAAAATCCTAAATCACAAATTCTAAATCACAAATCCTAAATCACAAATCACAAATCACAAATCACAATTCACAGCTCTCAAATCACATTTCCCATCTCAAAAATCAAAAATCTCAAATCAAAAATCAAAAATCCCAAATCAAAAATCCCAAATCTTAATCAACTGCTTTCAGCAATGAATCTACTTTGTAATAACGCCATTCGTTAATGTTTATACCATTTTTTACAACCCAAGAACCAAAATTAGGATAAGCTTTTAGCAAGTCTCTTTTTTCGGTTGGCCATTTAAAGTTTGAAGGAACTGTCATAGCCCAAGGGAAATTATTTTTCTTACTTACATAAGTTTTTCCGTTTGCTAAGTTGGTATTGTCTTCGCCTGTTCCAAATATAGCTGTGTTGGCAAGCATAGTAGGCATTTCACCAGCCACATGAATTTCAACCGAACGTACTCCATTTTGTAATAAAAAAGGATGGGAGTATGTAAAATTACATAGTTTTCCATTCCAATAATCTTCGCTTATTTTATCGTTTAAATTAATGGTAAAATAAACAGTATCTCCAATTCCAAAAGCATTAAAAAGCTCAGTGTTAGGATGCGATGCAATGATTACATCGTTTATTTTGTTAAACAACCTTATTACCACTTCGCCATTGGCTAAATTTTCAACTGTAGCACCTGCATTTTGTTTTCCTGTACTATTAGTAAAAGTAAAATTTTGAATGTAATTGTAAATGCTATTCATGTTAGTAATGGTACCATTTTGATAATGGTGTTCACCAAATAATTGAACAGCCAAGCCATTGTTAAATCCAGCTCCATTGGCTTGAACCACATAAACACCTTTTAATTGCGATATTACTTTATTCCCTAATCCAATAGGACGTTTTGCACCAGCTGGTTTGTTAACTGCATCTTTCATAACCACGGTATTAAAGTTATCAACTACCATGTCGTTAAAATCAAAATCGGCTCTGCTAGGCCACAAATCTTCAAATACAGTTCTGGTAAATACAAATTCATTTTTATCCCACAAATCCGAAATAATTCCACCTTTGTTTAACTGATTTGTAGATTTTTTTTCTATGTTTTCATTCAATTTTTTTATCCAAAGTTTGTCAACTAGCAGGTTGTTTTTTATTAAAATATTGTTTTTAAAAGTACCTACAGAACTGTATAAATTAATGGTTTGATTAGGAAATATTTTGGGATTATTGGAAACAATTTTTAAGTTTTTTATATCTCTTGGAATTCTAAGCGAAAAAGTAGCAAATCCAAAATTTATTTTTCCTTCATAAACCAAAACACCAGTTTCGTTTTCCAACCAAAAGGAAACATTGTCCAAAAGTGTATCAGTGGAAATGGTAACTAAATAATCTTGTAAAAACTGCCATTTAAAGTTTTCTGGTGCTACAATTTCAGCTGTGCTCTGCGGATTTGTATTAACTGGAAGAGTATAATAAACTTCTTTTCTACAACCAAAAGCCAAAACTATAAGAACAATGTAAAGAATTTTAAATTTCATGTGATGTTGGTAATTATTTTTGTTATGAAACAAAGAAACATAAAAGCCTATTTATTCACAATTTGATAGTGAAACAAAAGCATTGTATATTATGGCAGATATAATGTATTTGGTTTCATTTTAAAAAACTTAGTAAACTCTAAATAATTGATTTTATTAATTTTAAGAAATTATATTATATAGTAAAATACAGTTTTTTTCAAATAATATTATTTTTTTGACAATTATATAAGTAGTAGAAAATATCCAATTAACAGCTATGTAACTTTTATTTGATAGTTAAATAAAAAAATTGTTTACTTGAATTTTATTACACTTGTCCCAACATAAAAAAAAGACTAATTTTTGACTATAATTGGTGTTTTCATCAACTAGTTTATTTTAACTGGTTGCTTAATGAAAACAAGCTGACCGAAGTCTAAAAACAAATATAAAGTACTATATTTTCTGCATAATAATTTATAATTATATTCGCAGCCATTATGCCAAACCACTTAATTGCCCCTTCTATTCTTTCAGCTAACTTTGCACATCTAGGAACTGATATAGAAATAATAAATAATAGCCAAGCCGATTGGTTTCACGTTGATATTATGGATGGCGTTTTTGTACCAAATATTTCATTTGGTTTTCCTATTATGAAATCGTTGCAAAAGCTAGCTACCAAAACCATTGATGTTCATTTGATGATAGTTCAGCCAGAACGTTATATCAATGATTTTAAAGACACAGGCGCCAATATTCTTTCAGTTCATTACGAAGCTTGTACCCATTTGCACCGAACCATACATGCCATAAAAGAAGCAGGTATGAAAGCGGGTGTAGCCATTAATCCTCATACTTCCATTGATTTGTTAAAGGATGTAATAGCCGATATAGATTTGGTTTGTATGATGAGTGTAAATCCTGGTTTTGGTGGTCAAAAATTCATTGAAAATACCTATCAAAAATGTACTGATTTGAAGAATTTAATTACTCAAAAAAACAGCCATTGTTTAATAGAAATAGATGGTGGAGTAAATGAAGTAACTGCTCCTAAGTTGTTATCAGCTGGTGCCAATGTTTTGGTAGCTGGGAACTATGTTTTTTCATCAAAAAACCCAACTGAAACCATTGCAAGTTTAAAGGCACTCTAATAATATTTCAGGAAATAATTGTACTTCAAAAAACTTTTGTAATTTCACAAAATAATTTTACCCAAAAAATGAATAAACTTCCTATAATTGGTATAACCATTGGCGATTTAAATTCAATTGCTCCCGAAGTAGTAATTAAAACTTTAAGCGATCCCAGATTTTGCGATTATTGTATTCCAGTAATTTATGCATCGCCAAAGGTTATAGGCTTTTGGAAAAAGTTAGTTGGATTACCTGATTTTTTTGTAAATATTGTAAAAAATGTAGAACAAGTTCATACCAAAAAAGTAAATTTAGTTACCTGTTGGGAAGAAGAAGTAGAAATAAAAATAGGGGAGGCAAACGATAATGGAGGAAAGTATGCTTTTAAAAGTTTAGAAATAGCAACCCGCGATTTAAAAGAAGGCAAAATAGATGGATTAGTTACTGCACCTTTAAACAAAAATTTAGTAAACAGCGAGTTACTGCCATTTAAAGGACATACAGAATACCTAGCACATGAACTAAATAGTCATCACTTTTTGATGTTTTTAGTAAGCGAAAATTTAAAAATTGGTTTGGTTACAGGACATGTTCCTATTAAAGAAGTAGCTTCAAAACTAACCACTGAAATTATTTTTAGTAAAATAAAGATCATGAACGAATCGTTGAAAAACGATTTCAATTGTCCTAAACCAAAAATAGCTGTATTGGGTTTAAATCCTCATGCTGGCGATAATGGATTGATAGGAAATGAAGAAAAATCAATTATAATTCCAGCGGTTACAGCAGCACAAGCAGAAGGTGTGATGGCTTTTGGTCCTTATCCTTCCGATGGCTTTTTTGGATCTAAACAATACGAAAAGTTTGATGGAGTTTTAGCCATGTACCACGATCAAGGTTTGATTCCTTTTAAATCGTTTGCTTTTGCCGATGGTGTTAATTACACAGCTGGTTTAAAAATGGTAAGAACATCACCCGATCATGGAACCGCATACGATATAGCAGGTAAAAATAAAGCTGATGAAAGCAGTATGAGAAATGCACTTTACTTAGCTTTAGATATTATAGCCCGAAGAACTGACAATGCCATTTTAAAGGCAAATCCATTGGCTTTTCAGCAGTTTAAACGCGAGCGTTTTAGGATGGACTTTTAATCGTTTTAAAACAACAATACATGATTTCTGTTCTTTTATAGAGTGAATAATAAGTTCATATTGCACCATAATTTTAAACAAACAAATGACGAAAATAAAATTTGACAACAAAAACCCTGAATTTTTCAATATTTTAAAAGAAAGAGTTCAAGATTATTTTGAAACAAAACAAATTAAACAAACTGGAAACTACAAGCTATTTACTAAAACAGCAATTTTGCTTTCTATCTTAGTTGCTTGTTATGTAATTTTGGTGTTTTTTACTCCTCAATCTGTTTTCCTTAGTGTGATAATTTGTATCATTTTAGGTATCAATTTAGCTTCTATTGGTTTTAACGTAATGCATGATGGTGCACATGGAAGTTATTCAACCAAAAAGTGGGTGAATGAAATCATGAGTCTTTCGCTAAACATTATGGGCGGAAGTAGTTATATGTGGAAGCAAAAACACAATATCAATCATCATTCATATACCAATATTGAAGGAATGGATGACGATATTGATATTAAACCTTTTATTAGGGTTCATCCAGAGCAAGAGGGAAAATGGTTTCACCGTTTTCAACATATTTATGGTTTGTTGTTATATGGTTTAACTTATTTATTTTGGGTATTCTTTAATGACTTTAAGAAATATTTTGTGGGCAGAATATCTGATTACACACCAATGAGAAAAATGAATATGAAAGAACATGTAATATTTTGGGTTACCAAAGTTGGTTATGTTTTTTTATTTTTAGTTTTACCATTTTTCTTTGCTGGTGTGGTGCCTACATTAGTTGGTTATTCAATTGTGGTTTTTGTAACTGGGTTTGTTATTTCAGTAGTATTTCAATTGGCACACATTGTTGAAGACATGCCATTTATTGATTCAAACGGAACATCGCTTAAAATTGAAACAGAATGGGCTATTCACCAAATTCTGACTACCGCTGATTTTGCTACAAAAAGCAAAAGCATGACTTGGTTTATGGGTGGTTTAAACTTTCAGGTTGAACATCATTTATTTCCAAAAATTAGCCATATTCATTACCCACAAATTCACAAAATAGTGAAACAAGCTTGTAAAGAATTTGGAGTTAAATACCGTGAATTTCCAACAGTAGCAGATGCTTTGCATTCGCATATAATGCATTTAAAAGCAATGGGAACTGCTTAGTTTTATTAGAAAATAGTTTTATAACTTTATTCAAAAGCCACTAACTGAAACGAGTGGCTTTTTTGTTTTTTACGCCAAAGTTAATTCCAATAAAAAAGCCAATTCTAGGTTTAGAATTGGCTTTTTTTGTGGTAATTTTTAAATATTATAAAGTTCCAGCTACTGCTTTTTGAACTAAATCTGCTGCTTCTTTTAAAACTATTGCTGAGTAAACTTTTAAGCCACTTTCGTCAATTAATAATTTAGCTGCTTCGGCATTTGTTCCTTGTAAACGAACAATGATTGGAACAGGAATATTACCAATTGATTTATATGCATCAACTACACCTTGAGCTACTCTATCGCAACGAACTATTCCACCAAAAATATTGATCAAAATAGCTTTTACGTTAGGATCTTTTAAAATAATACGGAAACCAGCTTCTACAGTTGTTGCGTTAGCACTTCCACCTACATCTAAAAAGTTTGCAGGATCGCCACCACTTAATTTAATAATATCCATGGTAGCCATTGCTAATCCAGCACCATTAACCATGCAACCAACGTTTCCATCAAGTTTCACATAGTTCAAATCGTGTTTTTTAGCTTCTACTTCTGTAGGATCTTCTTCTGCGGTGTCGCGCATTGCTGCGTAATCAGCATGACGATATAATGCGTTGTCGTCAATATCTACTTTTCCATCTACCGCAATTATTTTGTTATCGCTGGTTTTTAAAACAGGATTTATTTCAAACATAGCAGCATCAGAACTTGAATATGCTTTGTATAAAGCAGTAACAAATTTTACCATTTGTTTAAAAGCTTCACCTTCGCATCCTAAGTTAAATGCAATTTTACGAGCTTGAAAAGCTTGCAAACCAACTTTAGGATCTATGGTTTCTTTATGAATTAAATGAGGTGTATGTTCAGCTACATGCTCTATGTCCATACCACCTTCGGTACTATAAACAATAATATTTTTGCTTTGACCTCTATCTAACATTACACTCATGTAATATTCTTTAGGTTCGCTATCGCCAGGATAATATACATCTTGAGCAACTAATACTTTACTTACCAATTTGCCTTTAGGTCCAGTTTGTATAGTAACCAAAGTTCCACCAATTAAATTATTGGTAATTTCTTTGGCTTTATCAGCATTTTTAGCAACTGCAACACCACGTTGCTCTGAACCTATAATGCTTCCTTTACCACGTCCGCCTGCATGTATTTGAGCTTTAACAACTACCCAATCGCTTCCGTATTGTTCTTTTAATTTAAGTGCAGCCGTGTAAGCTTCATCGGCAGTTTCAGCAACTATGCCTTCTTGCACAGCAACTCCAAACGATTTTAAAATTTGTTTGGCTTGGTATTCGTGTATATTCATTTTTTATTTTAAATAATGATTGTTTATGGGTACGAAAATAGCAGTTAAACTCAAATACACAATTAAAATATTTAGCATATTTTGTGTTAAATATTAGTTTTTCAAAAGCAAAAAAGCCATTTGTTTTTAAAACGAATGGCTTTTTTGGGACTATTTTTTTAAATATATTTCAAATACCTTGTATACTACAAATCTACTATCTTATAGCACCCTGGAATAATGGGTTGCTAAATAATTTAACAAATTCCATATCACTTTTAGCCATGTTTCTAACTTCACTATTAGCACCAATAGCTTTAATTAAATTAGCAGCTACATCATCTGCATTACCTGAACGCGCAGCAGCTACTGCTCTTAAATAATAATGATTCCATTTTAACTCATCAGGATTCAAACCATCTATTGTAGCTTTACAACCAGCAGCATTACCATTTAATAATTGAGCTAAAGCGGTGTTGAAATCGTTTACTTTACTTTTCGTAAATGAAGAAACTGCTTCTGCATAATTACCATTTTTTACTGCTAATAAACCTAAGTTGTAACTCACGTCTGCACCTTTAGTACCAGCCATGTTGTAATATTTTATTGCTTCTGAATAATTTCCTGTTAATTTATAAACTACACCATAGTTAGCTAACAAAGTTGGATTTTCAGGACTTAAAACTAAAGCTTTGTCTAAATTAGTTTTAGCAACATCAAAATTATTTTGTTGAATGTTTGAAACAGCTAAATTATTATAACTTCTCCAATCATCGCTTTGTACAGCAATGTAAGCATTTAAAACTTCTTGTTTTTTTGCAACATCTGTAGTAATTACTGCTAAATGAAACAATTCTTTTGGAGATAATTTATCATACATTCCGTAAAAATTTTGTAATTCAGCATCTGTTTTCATTGGGCTTGCACCTTTAATAACTAATTCAGATTTACGTAAACTTGGCAATACACTAATTTTAGCTTTTTCCCATAATTTAGGAAAATTACGTCTAATTAAACCTTCTCTTTCTTCATCGCTAATTCCTTTGTTTCTTAAAACTTCAAGAACAGCATCTTTTTCTGTAAAATCGCTAGAAACAATTGCTTTTTCAAAACCTAACCAATCTTCAGCACTGCTATAACCACGAGTAAAGTTTTCATCGTTAACTTCAGAAAAACCTAATTTTTTCAACTCTTTTTTGAAAAAATTGAAAGTAGACTCTTCTCTACCTTTTGATAAATTGGTGTTTCTTTCTAATTCACCATCAGGTGAAGCATAAGCATTGATTGCAATTCCGCGTGCTACAAAATTAGTATCCGCTTTTAGTAATTTGCCTAATTCTTTTATTTGAGCTTTATTACTTAAATTTTTACCAGCCGAAAAATTAGGATTGAATTTATCGTTATCTAAAGGGAAATAAATATTAATAGATTTGTTTACCAATTCTACTTTATAATCATCGCTTGAAAAAATTGTAAGATCGCTGTTATTTAATAATAAAGGCGTTACAACAGTTCCTTCAGCAATTGAACCAGCAGTTATTGGAACTTCTACTGCTAATGCTGTGAATTTAGGCATTAACTGAGCACGTTTCATACTTGGAGTGTATGAAATTTTAGTATTATAAGAAACTTTTCCACCTAATTTTGTGTCTATAGTTTGATCTGCACTACCTTTGGCTTTTGTACCTTTTATGGTGGTTTCTTTTAAATTGATTACTGTTCCATCTTCACATTTTAAGTAAGGAGAAAATGTAACAATAGTTTTTGGGTTAATAGATTTAGCAGGTACATTTGCATTAATTGTAATTTCTACACTGTCGCCTTTTAGTTCTAATGGATTTTGGGCTACGGTGTAATTGTTTTTGCTAAAGTTGTTTTTTACACTACATGCAGCTATTAAGCTTATGCAAGATGCAGCAAGAATAACTTGTTTCATTTGTTTCATATTATTTTATAGTTTTGTAGCTGCAATTATAATTTTTTCGTTCAAAATAACCCAATTAAAATATTTATGTATTTAGTTAAAATAAAAGGTGTTGCAAAAATTCCAGATTATCTACAAATAAGAGATGATAATTTTACTTTAGTTTGCTACACTAGAACTGATAGACCTGAAAAGGCACTTGAAAAATGTGGACTGGGTTTAAAAATTGAAAAAATTATAGAATTGATGAATCAAGTTCCATTTGGTCAAGTAACGCCATTTGAATTTTAAATAAATTATGTCATAAAATAAACTGTCGAAAATGAATAAATCAGTTGTTATAAAATTAAATAATATCAGTGTTTTTCAACAAAACACTTTGATTCTTTCTAACTTAAATCTAGAAATTTTAGAATCGGAATTTATATATTTAATAGGCAGAACTGGAAGCGGAAAATCAACTTTACTTAAAACCATTTATGCTGAATTGGCTATAAATAAAGGAGAAGGAAAAGTTGCTGAATTTTATTTACACCAACTAAAATCTAATCAAGTTCCTTATTTACGCAGGAAAATTGGTATTGTATTTCAAGATTTTCAATTACTTACCGATAGGAGTGTTTATGAAAATTTATATTTTGTTTTGCAAGCCACAGATTGGAAAAACAAAGCTGAAATGGATTCTAGAATAAATGAGGTTTTGGAAATGGTAGGTTTAGATACCAAGAGTTTTAAAATGCCATTTGAATTAAGTGGTGGCGAGCAACAAAGATTAGTAATTGCGAGGGCATTATTGAATAAGCCTGCTGTTATTTTAGCCGATGAGCCAACCGGAAATTTGGATCCTGAAACCAGTAATGGAATAATGGAATTGTTACATAAAATTGCCAAAAGCGGAACAGCTTTATTAATGGCAACCCACGATTACAGATTGATAACTAAATTTCCTGGAAGAATTATAAAGTGTGAAAAAGGTTCAATTAACGAACTTGAATTGTTGGAAGCAAAAATAATGGGCAACTAGTTTTAGATATCATAAAGCTGGCTTCTGGTAGCCAGCAATTTTTTTGTTTCAAATGATTACTTTACCAAAATATTTGGCTAGAAGCTAGAAGCCAGCAGCAAAATATGGAATTAAACTATAAAAAATACGGCAATTCTCCTGAAACTTTAATTATTATTCATGGTTTTTTAGGTTCATTGGATAATTGGCACACATTGGCAACTGAGTTTGGTAAAAACTTTTCAGTTTTCACTATTGATATGCGAAATCACGGAAAATCACCACATTCCGAGCATCACAATATTGAATTAATGGTAAATGATTTGGTGTTTTTTATGGAACAACATCAAATTCAATCAGCTAATATTTTAGGCCACAGCATGGGAGGGAAGGTAGCCATGCAATTTGCTTTTGATTATTCCGATAAAGTTGAAAAATTAATTATTGCCGATATTGCTCCAAGGCAATACAAACGTGGCCACGACTTAGTTTTTGAAGCCTTAAATGCTGTAAAATTTGATAAAATTACCAAAAGAAAAGATGCCGAAGATTTGATGTTTCATTTGGTTCCTGATTTTGGTACTCGTCAGTTTTTATTAAAAAACCTTACTCAAAATTCAAGTGGTGGATATAATTGGAGAGTAAATTTACCAGTTTTAGAAAAAGAATACGATGAAATTACTAGGCCAATTATTTACAAAGGTGTGTTTTTAAAACCAGCATTGTTTTTACGTGGCTCACTTTCATTATATATTCAACCAAAAGATGAGTTGGAGATTCAAGAAAATTTTGTAAATGCTCAAATAGCAACCATTGAAGGCGCAGGGCATTGGTTACATGCCGAAAAGCCAAAGGAGTTTTACGAATTGGTTTTTTCCTTTATAAATATAAACTAGTTTCTAATAAAAACTCATCTGTAATTATAGAATTTTATAAAAATAAAGCTATAAATTGGATAGATTTGTAAAATTGTAAAATTGATTTTTAGCTACTTAAACAAAAAAACATAAAAAAATGAGGCTAGCATTTGTAAAACTTGATAGTTTTTATACTTTTGCACTCCCTAAACAATGCGAAAGTAGCTCAGTTGGTAGAGCGCAACCTTGCCAAGGTTGAGGTCGCGAGTTCGAGCCTCGTCTTTCGCTCCATTATTAATTCACTTTTCTTTACTAGAAATTTAGTTAGTAGGCCCGGGTGGTGGAATTGGTAGACACGCAGGACTTAAAATCCTGTATCCTTTAAAGATGTGCGGGTTCAAGTCCCGCCCCGGGTACATTTCAATAAGCCTGAAAACATTGATGTTTTCAGGCTTATTGTTTTAAGAATAACTTTAAATTAGCTGAATAGTAACAACAGTTCCATCTTTTATTTAAATCTTCATTTCTGGTTTCAGCTTATTTGTTTTAGAACAAACTGCTTTTTTCTAAATCTGTTACTCAATCGCTAATTTCATAGCTAAACCATTCATTAAATAGATTGAAATCTCTTTTTGGTGGTCAATCGTTTTCATCTGTCCAAATTCCTTCTAATTCTAACTCAAAAATTGTTCTGTAATGTTTTTTTATCAATTTTTCTTGATCATCAAAATCAACTTTTGTGAGGTAGGTTTTTGATTCACCTAGCATATTTTCATGCAAAAACAATTCTGACGATAGTTTATTATTCGAATCTACAAATGCTTTTTTGTATGTAATGGTTAATGCGCTTCTTTCTAAAATTCTCATAAATTTATATCTATTTTTTCCTTTAAATTGTAGACGTAATCCAAATGCGATGAAGTTCTATGAAAAACCTCTTAATATTTATTCAGTATTGGTGCATATTGAACTACAAAATCAGGATGCATTTTAGTTTCTAATACGTTGATTGCCTTTTTAAGCAATAAGTAAACTTTATAATTATAGTTTGTAAAACAAGTAGTAAACATATTGCTAGAAAGCGAAAACGGTAGCTCCAACACCTTCATTATAAGTTCTAATTCAAGCGATTTGTTTTTATTTATTTTACTAAATTGCTCTATTCTTTTATTGCAAGCAGCTAACAAGTTTGCCAACCTAAGTTCATCTGAAAAACCTTTGTAATTTTTACACATTAATTGGTCAAGTTCTATTTGAGCTTGTTCATATAATTCTTGTTCTCCATGTTTGCTATTCGTATAATTTACAAATAAATAATTGTAAAATTCTTTGTCTTTTGCAGCTTGTTTAAGCACAATTTTTTCTAACTCCTTTTTTGAAATAGCATAAATAGCTTCTTTAAATTCTTCGGTTAATTTAGCCATAGTTTTTTTCTATATTTAAAAGTATAGATTTATAACGAAATCAAATACTCAATTTTCTGAATAACTTCTTCACTTAATTCACTAATTTCATCTCTGGTAATAATTCCATTTTTTAATTGGGTAGCAACAATAAAAAAATAAGTTGAACCTCTCATGTAATCATAATTTGTAGCTATGTATTTATCAAAATTTTTCAATTTTGAATAAAGCAACTGATAGCTTTCCTGATTATCAAGATTTTTTTCTTTCCAATCTTTTAAAATAGTTTCAAAGCTCAATAAGCCTTTCTCAAATTCTCTTTTCAATCCAATATCAATAATTTGACGTGCTATTTTTTTATCTTTTTTCGATAAATCCATCTTTTATATTATTTATCAATACAGCATTTTTTATATTTTTTCCCGCTTCCACAAGGGCAAGGATCATTTCTATTTATTTTATTAGAAACCGCTTGTTCGGTAGGTTTGTAAGCATAATTATCAATTTTTTCTTTGTTTTTTTTATATCCATCCCAAGTATTTAAAACATGATTATACAATTCATAAATAGAAAACAACTCCTTTTTTTTATCCCTTCTTGTTTTTTTAGCAAACTCTTTTTCTACAGCTTTATAATCACCAATTATTTCAAGTCCTACATATTGTTTATCATAAAGTTGTTTAATAACGGGTAGTAATTCAAATAAATTACAATCTTTAATATCAATAATTGCCAAACCTAAAAAATCAGAATCTATAATATTATCATCAATGGATGCAGCTAAGCTAGTAGAAAATACTTCAGAATAAATGCTTAAAACTTCATTTCTTTTTTCTGGATTATGAAGCACCATTTGGCATAAAGCATCAGATACACTCGTTTTTATGTATGTATCAATACTTGGTTTTAAAAGCATTTGTTTTAAGGCATCAGTATTATTTATTCCTAAACCATATAAACAATGCCATAATGTTTCCGTTTTGTGTTCACCAATCCAATAATGTAAAAACTCATAATCATATTCTAAAAACGAAAGTATTTTTGGTAAGCTTTCAACTGCATTAATTTCTTTCAACAAAAAAAGCGAATGTAAAACAAAACTATTTGTCCTATCGTCCCAATCTTTACTTTCAAAATAACCGTAGCGATCTATTGCATCGTTTAGTATTTTTTCAAGGTCTTCTATCAATGTAATACGAGGCAAAGCTATAATTTCAATAAGCTTTTCTTTTGGAATATCTAAACCAAAATGGTAAAGATTTTCAATTTCAGAATAATGAAATGTTGGTTTATTTGTAGTTATATTTTTGGATGCTTTTTTAAAATATTGAGGTGTAATTCGGTTTTTATTTTCTTCCTCCCAACGCTCTTTTCCTTTTTGTAATAATAAAATATACACATAACGAACTGCTGCTTCGGTATCAGGATGTTCAGGCGCAATTTCTTTTAAAATATTCAACCTGTTTTCTGCCAAATCTACATCACCTAAAGCTACAAAATATTGAACTGCTAATCTATAAAAACCTGTTACTTCAGCCAAATGGAACAAATCTCTTTCAGGATATAAGCTTTTTAACTCCATTGCTTCTCCCAGAATTTCGGGAACTTTTTCAGCTTCACCATTAGTAATAAATTCGTTTGCTCTATTTATTCTTGCAAACAAATAATCGGGATGTTCGGTAAGTATCCAATTATTTACTTCTATTGCTTTATCGTATTTTCCTTGCACGTTGTAAGCCACCGATAAGTAGTTTTTTAACTGTGGCGACTTTGGATATTGAATAATAAGCTTGGTTAGCTTATCAATTATTGTTTTATTTTTTTTGTCTTGTGTTTCAAAAAACAATGTTTCCATTTGTTTTATAAGTTCTGGAACAATTCCAAATTTTTCGTTTTGAAAATTTGGATTTGTAGTTATATGGTAGCCGCTAGCACTGTATCGTTTATTCATGTTAAAGTTTTTATTTATATATTGGATACAAATTTATTTTATTCTCAGAATTTTTCTTATTCTATTATTCAATCTTTAGTTATACAAATTTCATTCATCCCGATTGCTCAATGTCATTAAGTTAAACGAAAATTTATTTTGACAAGCTCAATGACCGCGTTAGCTGAGCATGTCGAAGCGTTGCCACAGATTCACAGATTATTTTTTCTAGGTCCCTTTGCTAGGAAAAGCGTTGCCACAGATTCATAGATTTATTTTTTAGTTGCTGAGCTTGACTATATGTTGCCACAGATTTCACAGATTATTTTTTCTAGGTCCCTTTGCTAGTAAAAGAGTTGCCTCAGATTTTACTAAATTTATTTTTTATCGGTCGCAGAGCATGTCGAAGCGTTGCCAAAGATTCACAGATTGCCAAACTGCCCGTTTTTGGGGTCTCCTGACCAACAAATTTAGTCACAGATTTCACAGATTCCCCAAACATCTTGTAAATCCATCAATCATTCTAATTCTGATTCAGACAAAATTCTGTGAAATCTGTGGCTTTGTTTTAAAAAAATCCGTGTTTGTTATACAGCGAAATCAGTAAATCAGCGTTTATTACTTCACTTCACTCACACCCAAATTCCATAACACAAAGCTCCACATATCGGCAGCATCTTCTATTAATTTTGTAGTTGGTTTTCCAGCACCGTGCCCAGCTTTGCTATCTATTCTAATCAAAATTGGATTTAAAGTATCGGCTTTGGCTTGAAGCTCTGCACCAAACTTAAATGAATGTGCAGGCACCACCCTGTCATCGTGGTCGGCTGTCATTATCATAGTTGCCGGATATTTTACTCCTTGTTTTACATTATGCAATGGCGAATATTTTATTAACCAATCAAAGTCTTCTTTTTTATCACTGCTTCCATACTCTACAGCCCAACCCCAACCTATGGTAAACTTATGATAACGCAACATATCTAATACGCCCACTGCAGGAATGGCAACTTTAAACAATTCTGGTCTTTGAGTCATGCAGGCACCAACTAGCAAACCACCATTTGAACCACCATTAATTCCAAGCTTGTTGCTTGTTGTATATTTTTCACTGATTAAGTATTCGGCAGCGGCTATAAAATCATCAAATACATTTTGTTTTTTGCCCAACATTCCCGCTTTGTGCCAATCTTCACCATACTCTCCACCACCACGTAAACTTGCTATGGCATAAACTCCACCTTGCTCTAAAAACATAATGCGACTTACACTAAATGATGGTGTCAACGAAATATTGAATCCACCGTAACCATATAACATTGTAGGGTTATTTCCGTCTAGTTTCAACCCTTTTTTGTGCATAATAAACATTGGCACTTTAGTTCCATCTTTACTGGTGTAAAACACTTGTTTTGTTTCAAAATCATTGGCATTAAACTTCACTTCAGTTTTGCGGAATAATTCCGATTTACCAGTTTTTAAATCGTATTGATATATTTCGCCAGGGTTGGTAAATGAAGTGTAAGTATAAAAAGTTTCGGTGTCTTCTTTTTTTCCACCAATGCCACTTGCAGTTCCAATTCCAGGTAAAGTTATTTCTTCTTTTCCTGTTCCATCTGCATTAAATTTATAAATTCTGGTGCTTGCATCTTTTAAATAATTAATAAATAATTTTCCTCCCCAAAAGCTTGCTCCTTCTAGTAAATCGGTACTTTCAGCAATAATAGTTTTCCAGTTTTTTTCATCGGCATTGGCAGGATCCACTTCTATCAATTTATATTTAGCTGCACCTTTATCGGTAGCAGCTAATATTTTATCACCAACATTATCTATAAGGCTATAATTGTTTTCAAATCCTTTGAAAAGTGTTTTAAAAACCTTTTCGTTTTTACTTAAATCTTTCAATAATATTTCGTTGCCATTGGTTCCCTCACTTATGTTTATAAACATAAAACGTTCGTCTTCGGTTATACCTGCATTGAAATAACGCAACGGGTGTTTTTTATCTTCATAAATTAATTCATCTGCATTTTGCGCGCTACCCATTTTATGATAATAAATTTTCATAAACTCATTGGCATTGCTAAATGCTTTTCCTTTAGCTGGCGCATCGTATCGGCTGTAATAAAAACCATTTCCTTTCCAAGTAGCACCACTAAATTTCACCCATTCTATTTTATCGGTTAGTTTTTGTTTGGTAGTAACATCCATCAAAAAAATTTCGTTCCAATCGCTGCCACTTTGTGCCACACCTACTGCACAATATTTGTGGTCTTTGCTGAATGTAAAACTAGCTAAAGAAGCAGTTCCATCATCACTTAATTTATTAGGATCTAAAAACACTTCAGGCTCGCCTGTTAGGCCTTTCTGGCGGTATAAAATACTTTGATTTTGCAAACCTTCATTCTTAAAAAAGTAGTACCAATCGCCTTCTTTAAACGGACTAGAATATTTTGGGAAATTCCAAATTTCTGTCAAACGGTTTTTTATTTGTGTGCGGTAAGGAATTTGGCCTAAATAGTTTTGTGTTACCTCATTCTCGTCATTTACCCATTTAATTACATCGGCTGCAGTATCGTTTTCTAACCAACGATATGTATCTGCTATTTGAGTACCGTGGTAATTATCGGTTTGAGAATCGGTTTTGGTGTTTGGATATGGTAATCGGTTCAATGTATTTTGAGTTGGTTTTTGAGTTTCATTGCAAGCAAATATTGCAATTAATAATGCGGGTAAAATGTAATTTTTTATCATAACAATATTTTTATTTGGAACAATGATAAACGATTTTTGATTGCAGATTTTTGATTTTTGATAAATGGTTTGAAGGTGTTTTTAGCCACAGATTCACAGATTATCGGTCGCTGAGCTTTTTCGATAATTTTCGGGAGAAGTGTTGCCACAGATTTCAAAGATTTCAATACATTACCTTGTTTTGTAAAACTATTCTATGACGAGACAATCTTTTAAATCCTTAAATCATTCTAATCCTGATTCTGACAATAATCTGTGAATCTGTGGCATCTTTTTATCTTTATTTTTTCTGTAAAATCTGTGGATTTGTTTTAAAATAATCCATGTTTGTTATTCAGCAAAATCAGTAAATCTGCGTTTTTTTCTGTTTAATCTGTGGCTATTTTTTGTCTTTCTAGTCCCCCAAATGTGAAACATCATTTTGTGTAATCATTTCAAATGTTTCACCATCAAAATCTAACTGATACAAACATGTATTTTGGTGCTGGTATTTATCCATGTACATTAAAGGTGCATCTAATAACAAACAAATAAAACTCTTCAAAGCTCTTCCGTGCATACACACCAAAACAGTTTTTTCATGGGTGTTTTTCAGTATCAATTCCAATGCTTTTTTTTGCCTTTGCTGCATTTGATTAGGCGTTTCTCCATTGGCTACAGCCACATCGTAATTCCCACTTTCCCAAGCATTCACTGCGTGTTGGTAAAATTCCCGCTCTTTAAAATCTTGTACTTTTCCTTCAAAATCGCCCCAACTTATTTCATTTAATTCTGGTAGTTTTTCATAAGGAATTCCATCGTTAATAAAATGCTGAATGGTTTGTTGGGTTCGCTTTAAACCCGAAATGTATATTTTATCGAAAGGAGTAGTTTTATATTTATTGTAAAACAAAAAACCTTGATTCAAACCCGTTTCATTCAAATCGGTATCTACTCCATTTCCTTGTACTATATTCAT
>Ga0247837_1005763_pt1 | contig 18188 bp, 22 predicted proteins | sample LaCtaG_2_FD_187115 | JGI IMG/M metagenome (GOLD analysis project Ga0247837, IMG submission 187115) | Freshwater microbial communities from meromictic Lake La Cruz, Castile-La Mancha, Spain - LaCruzMarch2015_14.5m | ecosystem: Environmental > Aquatic > Freshwater > Lake | place: Spain: Castile-La...
TGCCAGGTTCCCCGACGGGTAGCACGACGTCTGCCTAGAATGAACGATTAGACTTCCGGGTTCCCCGACGGGTAGCACGGCGTCTGCCTAGAATGAACGATTAGACTCCCGGGTTCCCCGACGGGTAGCACGGCGTCTGCCTAGAATGAACGATTAGACTCCTGGGTTCCCCGACGGGTAGCACGGCGTCTGCCTAGAATGAACGATTAGATCAAACGGCCTCCCGGGTTCCCCGACGGGTAGCACGGCGTCTGCCGATTAAAGTGACCAGTCGATATATTTCGTCCTTTACCAAAGCTTTGGCCCATGCTTTGTCCAAACGCCTGATTAAAGCCCCCTGATTCTGTCGGTCCCGCGTTGACAGATGCTTGAATGCTGTTTGGCGCCTGCGCAGGTGCTTTGACCTGAGTCAAGGGCTCTGTTATGCTGGCTTGGGCTTTGGGCTTGGCCATAGTTTGCTTGCCGACCGTTTGAGGCTTGGCTATAGCTTGCTTGGCGATCGTTTGAGGCTTGCCGATCGTTTGAGGCTTGGCTATAGCTTGAGGCTTGGCTATAGCTTGAGGCTTGGCAATGGCTGCAGCCTGAGGCTTAGCAACGGCCTTTGTTTTCGTTGAAGGTGGCATAGCTTATACCAATGACAGCAACGGCCTTTTTTTATAGTTTATGACGAGTCAGCCTTGTTCTTCCAGTGATCATAGAGCGCGCACGCCATGGGTGTCAACATGGTCATGCCCTGAGTTCGCGGCCAACCGCGCTTGGTCATCGACTCAAGTACAAACTCATCGAAAATCAAATGGTGATGCGCTTGCTTTGGTATAGCGCCGGGTATGTCGGGCACAAAAAAGGGCTGCGGGCAGGCCTGCTGAAACATGATGCTGCGAAAGGCTTCAATGACATCGGCGTCGAGCCCGTCCGTGTTTACGGTCTCATCGTTGTCTCTGTTCACCACCGCCTTTTGAACGAGAACCACGTGACTCGGTCGCGGTTCCGTCGCCCAAATTTGCATAGAGCTGCACTGGCCGGGGTCCGCCACCGAAAACGTCAGCTGTGTCCTTAGAAAGGTGGACCTGTCTTTGACCTGCGGCGACGCCGTTGGCATAAGCAAGTGGTCGTTGCCGGATGCTGCACCAAAGTCGCCGCACTGATCAACCCCCTGCATGCATCCGTGAAAGATCCACACGCCATCCCAGGGGGCCATGACGCATATGGAACCGTTGAACGCTCGCCGAGTCTCTGAGCAATAGTTTAAGACTCTGACGGTGTCACGGCGCTGAGCAAGGAGGTCGTGGTGCAGCGTCTCTGTCGTGGCGATAGCCATTCGCGTCTGTCGTTCGCAGGCGTTGTAGTCCAGCATGGTGGGCACCCGAAGCCCCATGGCCTTGCAAACATTGAAAATTAGGCGACACCGATTACGGCTGCAGGCCGAACGAAGCCACTGCAGCTCTTCCGACAGACACACGCAGCCAGCTGTGCATGAGGCTCCAACCTGTCCCATTAGTGCGGGCAAGCACAGTTAGTGCGGGCAAGCACAAAAAGTTAAACCTGATGAGCGAGATCCAAAACCTGATGAGCGAGATCGGCAAACTCGAGGCAGGCCTTGGGTAAATACGACTGGCACACGGCGTACATGCACAGCCTGCTGCTCATAGGGCTACGATGCCAGTGGTGGTATAGGCCAATAAAGCCGTCTGGACTCAGCTCGGGTGCCCACTCTTCGCTGTCAATGATGGGGCTAGAGCCAGCGCTATCATCATCGCGCAAAAAATGAACGACTCCTTCATTGTCTCTGGACGCGCGCTCTAGACTCTGCGGAAATGCAGACGGCCGGCAGCGCGCCCACGTCGCGCGCTTCTTTCCATCCAGCGTCATAATGTCATCCACGGCAGAGCTCAAACGGCGCTTCATGTCGTCCATATTCTGCATAAGCTGAAAAACCTCAGGCTCTGTCATCTCCAGGCGCACCACGGTCACGCCGTCAAACAGATTAAAGGAGATGGGCAAGGCGTGCGCAGGAGCGTCGCTAGGCACATCCATTACCCACCCCCTCACTTCTCGCTGATTATTGGGGTGTTCATGACAAAATGGCGACACTCGAACGACGCTGCCACTATGAGTCCTGCCAATATCATTGAGCGTGTTGAGTGGGTGTTGCCCGAGGGGTATCAGCACACTATCGCTGCCCTCCAAAAAATCAGTCATATAATTTTTTTGCAGTCAGCCTATTTTTTTGCAGGCTATATATACACAGTTGATGCCTTTCCATTCATGACTAAATGCCTTAAAATGTTGTCATTTGAAAGATGTGCCTTTATGCTTGTTCTTTTGTTGCTTATTGTACTCGTCATAGCATTAGCGGAAACAATAAGCAGCAATTAAACTACTTTTTTTTAGTCAACCGCCAACGGGTGCAATTGTCTCGCAAACGTCTACAGCAACAATATGCTTAAACTCAAAAGCGAAACCTTTGCCATACGGCACACTTTTGGCGCTGCAATCGTTGGCGATGTGATCATGAGCAAGGAGCTTCTGCGCCGCAAAGGCAAGCTGCTTATTATCAGCACCCAGGGTGGTGGCTGCGTGAAAATGCGATGCCCCCTTTCGGAACATCAGAGGGAGCTTGACATATTCAACGCGATGAGTGATGTCGCTCGCAACTGCTTTGTGCCCATTCTCACGGCGTTTGAGTTCGAAGCTCGCGATGGCAAGACCTGGGGCGGCCTGTGCATGCCCTTTATAGACACAACGCTGAACAATATCATGCCCTTGCGAAACGCCTTAGTTCCCATGGCAGATTCCATAGCGAGCCGCTTCGCGGCTTTTGCGAGCCCTGCAAGCGCGTGCGGTCACGACCACGGACTGCAGCTTAAGCCCTCGCAAACGACTTTTGCGGACACGCTGCTTTCGGGCTGCTTCAGTCTGTTGCTAACACTCCACAAGTGCGGCTGGGTCCACGGAGACACGCACATGGGCAATTTCATGCTCGACACAAGGACATGGCGCCTGTTTCTCATTGACGTGGAGCGCAGCTTTCAGTCAACGGATCCTGTGCAGTACTTGCTCGATGCCCAGGAACTGGCGGGCCACGCCACCGGTTTGCTTGTGGCTCTTCACAACAAGGGCGAGTGGGACATGGGCGACGTGTGGGCTATGGCGTTGAAGCCCAAAAAACAAACAAGCGGCATCGCCAACTTTATGCCCGTGTGCTCTTGCTTCGCTGACCAAAGCAACCAGATGCGCATACGCGGTTGCCCAATGTGCCGCTCTGACATCAACGAGCAACAGGCCTCGCTGTACCTGGAAAAGGCCAAGGAGTGGGCGGAGCAAACGCATAAGATCGACGAGATGAGCTGCCAAATCGCAGAAACCCGACAGGACTTCCACTGCGAGCTGCGTGAGCTGGGAAAGAAGATTCAACTGCACCTTTGTACGATCAAGCGCTTTCTCAAAAACGATATGACCAACACCATCGACAAGAGGACGCTACTTCGCACCTTGTCAAGCTACAACATCGTAAAGTGGCTTAGGTTTACGCTCTATCGTGGCGCCGTCATCAAGGGCGGTGCAAAGCAGGCTCGCCGGTTTGTGATTGTGCTGCGCGCATGTGGGCTGTCTGACATTGCTATGAGCTACGCTGAACTCATTTGCTCTTGAAAGCGGGTATGTCAAAAAAAAAAAATGGAAAGGTACCCAGGGGTCTCCTATTTTATATATATATATAAAGCCTTCAAATATGCAAGCAAGCGGCTGCTCGGCCCACTTTGCCCTGGCATGCCGGTGCAAACTCGACACTGCTATATGGCAAGACGCTGGCATGGGCGCCTGCGTATACCCGCAGTCTAGGCTGCTACTATGCCAAGGCCTGCTTTTACGATACAATGGCGTCACCCGCGAGATTTTCGGACTGCACAGCCTCAGGGCAGTCACTCACTGGAAACTGAGAATCGTACAGCCGCGTTGCAGACTGTTTTTTAGCATGACAATTGCATTCCCAAGTACCACTGTCACGTCATCCATTTTCGTAAAGGGCGTCGGCCTCTCCTGTGTCAGAACTTTGCAGCGATGGTGGCGTGCGATGCAGTGGCGTGCAAAGGCCTTGGCTCTGATGATGTCACAGCACGATAGGCTAGGACAAGCGAGCCCGCTTGTGGTTTTGGACAAAAATTTGCTGGAGATGTGCTTGGTCTAGCCTTTGAGCTATTTAAGCATAAATATCGCAACGCGTGAAATGGCCTCCAACATTAGCATCGAAAGGAAGGGCAGTAGGCTTGTAGGGTTTCACGGCCATGTTGTGTTGCCTGCCCCCTTTGTCATTTGTTCAATAGTAAACAAGAAAGTGTCGGTTGAATCCGCCACGGGAATGCTTTATGACATGCCATTGAGCCAGGTGTTGCAGGAGAGTGGCCTTGACTCAAATGGCCTTGACTCGAGTAACTTGCATTTGGGAATGATTGTGAACCTTGATCAGAGCACAAATTGCAAAATTCTCAGGGTTTACGAAGATGACACCCTGGAAGTGAGCGTGAATGATACCGACCAGCGCGCCATTGTGCTCATTGAAAACATTTTAAGCTGGCGCTGTGTCAATAAGCAAACACTGTCTCCTATCAAACAAGAGCGCAGCAGCAGGCTAAAAGGTCGACGCGGTCACGCCATTGTTCCCACACCGTTCACGATCGATTCAATTTTCAACAATCACACGCTTTTCGCCAGCGTGAATGTTATGTCGATAACAAACCCAGAATTGGCTTTTAACATGCCATTGGAGCAGCTTTTGGAAGAAAGCGGTGTGCCCTTAAAGGACTTGGCCGTGGGAATGCAAGTCAACATCAAGCATGGCAAAGAATGTCAGATTGCTAGGGTCAACAGCGACGATACCCTAGACGTGAGGGTGAAGGATTCGAACCAGCAAACCAATGTTCTCATTGAAAATTTCTTTTTCTATGATTAAACGTTTTTCTAGGATTAGAATCAGACCAAAAAAATTCTAAAAAAAATGGTAAAGCGGGCAGCGGTCTTGGCGTCCGACTCACGTTTTGAGCGCAGAATATGCAAACAACATTGATATGGTGCAAGAAAAAGGCAGTGATGCTTGAGATAGCACAAGGCGTTGAATTTATTTGTCCAAACGCCAGAGCATGTTGCCGCGGGTGCTCGCATTGGCGCAAGCCGCCTTATCCTCCCAATAAGTTCATCATGCCGCCGCCGCCGCTTCGGCTGCCCGCCAGTTTCCTTTGGGTCTAGCCTTTGGGTCTAGCCTTTGGGTCTAGCCTTTGGGTCTAGCCTTTGGGTCTAGCCTTTGGGTCTAGCCTTTGGGTCTAGCCTTTGGGTCTAGCCTTTGGCTCTAGCCTTTGGCCCTAGGCTTTTTTGAGCAAATCATTAAAGAGCACACGTGCTTCATCGTGAATTCCTGCGTAGAAAAACCCGCGTTTCTCGACCAAGCTCTCAATCATGTCATCGTAGCCGACATTGTGGCGCACTTGCGCGCGAAAACAGAGCTCTTTGACCATTGTGTTGTCGATGGCCGCCTTGCTTGAGGTGATGCAATAGCGATAATAGCTTCCTGCAGTGCATGTGAGCGTCGCGTTAGCGGTCAAGCGCTCGTCGAGTTCCGCCTTTCGCTTTCGATTGATCACCAAATCGGCATCAAAATGCGTGTAGCGAGCCACCATGCGCGCGACCAATGCCGCGTCGATAGGCATGTCCAAAAGCGGTATTTCGGCGTCAAAGTGACCACTGGGCACTCCTTCCGCGATGAGCAAACCATTCAACAAAGCCTTTTTGGCCTCAATCGCGGTGTGATTGTCAATCAAATACTGGCGCCGCTCTTGAATTTCGTTTAGCTTCTTCTGCGCGGCGGGCGTTGCGCTCTTTCGCGATTCTACGCCGCGCTTGTAGCTCTTTGCTAGGCCGCCGTGTTGCCTCGATATGTTGAGGGCTAGCAAAAGCGTGAGGTTTTCCGACTTGACAGCCGTCAGCCAGTGATGGCAAAGCCCGAGCCAACGCTTGGCCCAAACCTTTTGCACTTTGCGGTCAGCGGCCAAGGCAGTCACCGCAAAAATGATGTCGCACTCTAAGCGCATACTCTTGCATGTGCGCAGCAACAAGCCAAGGCGCTCAAGCCCTTGCGTTGCCTTGCTGCTTTGGCCAACAAGCGGCCAAAATTTGTCGCTATAAATTAAAACTCGCAGACAATTGAAGCCTGACATGATTACCGTGCCGTCGACACCTTTTCACACAGCTGCAAACTTTTATTTCTTTTTATATCAGAAATTCAGGAGCCAAGGCTATCATCATGGCTAGCGCCAAGGCTAGCGTCATGGCTAGCGCCAAGGCTAGCGTCAAGGCTAGCGCCAAGGCTAGCGTCATGGCTAGCGTCATGGCTAACATCATGGCTAACATCATAGCAAGCGCCAAGGCAAGCATCAGGGCCATCACCAAGGCTATCGTCAAGGCTAGCACCAAAGCGCTGCCAGTGCAACTTAATAAGCTGCTCGTAGCTCATCAAGGCAAAGACAGCCGCCTTGCGCTGTTCCGCGGGGGCCACAAACAAAATGTCTTGGGCCGCGTGCCACGAGCATATAGCCGAGTGCACCTTGTCCCCCTTTTCAACTTCGTCGGTGCCCAAGAAACACATGGTGGGCGTGCATGTGCCAGCATCATCAAACGCGTGCATGTACTCGGCGGTAAACTCTTTGCAATGCGCGTACACATCAGTAGCCGCCGACGCCGACTCGCATTGCGACACCAGCTTTCGGGTGATGCTTATCTGCTTCTGCTTGCGCTCCGCATCGAGAGCGCGATTGCCACGAGTCATCGCTGCGATAAGGAGTCCAGCGAGCATGTCGTGTGAAGTGGTGATCATGCCATTGACACGAACCGGTAGAGGTGGGCAAGGCAAGCTCGTGAAATAAAGCGCAAGTTGCTCCATGAGGGCAAGATGCGCCATATTTTTAGACCCAACACAGCAAGGCCTTCATGGACCAGCTTGCCCATTCGTATTTTTTTTTACTTCAAAAAAAAAAACAGACTTTCGGCAGCTGGTATGTCTGTTTAATTTTTAAAATATTTTAAAATGACGCTGACGCGCCGGGTCACAGGTTGTCAAAATGCAGCAGCGTTCGACCACGTCTGCTTCGCTCCTTGCACTATCACGCAAATGACTCGCGTATCAGCCAGTGTTATTATTGTCGCCATGGACCATGACAAACTAACGCAGTGCATCGCCGAATACAACACAATGGCCCGCCTAGACGCTCTGCCGTCGTTGGAAAATTGCAGGGTGGGTGCTAAGCAACGTCTTCAGCGATCCACTACCTTTGTCGTGCAAAGTGAGTCCATCATCACCAAACAAAGCTCCATCATCAAGTCCATCATCACCAAGCAAAACTTTTCCTACGTGCGCCTTATCGAAAAACGTTCAATGAAAACTGTTCAGAACATGTTTGCAGACGCCTCTCGCGTTGCTTCAGTTCACCACGACAAAGCCTTCTATTTTGAGCGCAAGGCTTTTATTCATAAAGCTTGAATTCTTGATTTATTGAAGCAGCGCCGTCTTGAGGCTGTTGATGATTTGCTTCCTGTCTTGCTTGCACACATCAGCAGCCGCGGCACCCATGATCTCCAACGCTTCATCCGAAGTCATCACATCCACCACAGAAGACTGGCTCAAGTCAAACGCGTCTTCATCTTCGGGGTCGCTGTCATCCGCCGGAAGCAGCTGATCGTCCATGCGCTCGTGATACGCACGCATAAGCCCGTTTTCGAGAATCTCTACAGCCAGTTGCGCGTTGAGTCGCGCTCTATCTTTTGCATCGGGAATAGGCTCGACCATTTTGCTCATTTCGGCCTCAGCCTCAGTTTCAGAGAACCATGCGGGTAGCTTTCGCTTCATTTGTGTTTGTTTTGTGCTCAACGAACTCGCAACAGGTTCACACTTGTTGGCTTTTTTTTAGTTATATATAGGCTAGTATATTAAAATAAAAAATGAAACGCAAAACTGTGATAGAAACCAGCAATGCTCCCACGCCGCTGTGGACACACATTGCCGAGCAAATTCGCGCTTCCTGCTTGCGCGATGACCAAGACTCAAACGATAGAGTGGCTACGGTAGAGTGTGTCGGGCAGCCTGCTTTTCAAAAGTTACTAAACACGACCATGATGAAAAAGTGATATATATCATAGTAGTGTAGCACTCGTTCTAGGAGGATAGCATAACCCCCTTGCACAAATTACGTGCATTTTTGCTTCGCTCATCCGCTTCTAAGGCCGTGTCATGTGAGCTTGCAGTCAAAAATGACCCAACTCATATGACGTGGCATTCAGCTGCTGAGTGGATGAAGACAAATTTTTCAAGTGTATATATAGTGTTTTGGTTTGAACAATATGTGAACCATACAGTATAGAAAACAATAGTTGTGTTGTGTTGTGTTCAAGTTAACGGTGCTCACCTCGAGCAGTCAACATGTCAAAATAACCGTTCACACCAAGACTCAAATAGCACATGGCATAGGGATGCTTGCGTGAATGCGATATAGCGTGTCGGGCAGCACGTGCAGCCGTATGGCCTCGGCGGCGACTTTGTCGTGTAGAACAGTCAAAATGCGAAGCATACTCGCTTGCCTATCAATCACATTTTCAATGTCTGTGCGCGTTGGCCCATCGAGGTGAAGGTTGGATAAGCCTACCCACTGGTTATCAAGGGTGTCGTGATCGGGATCTGGCAGCTCCTGGATCTTCAGAATAATCAAATGCACAACTTCGTCCATGCCGTCCATGCTAGTACCGTCCGCCGCATCCGCCGCGTCATTCATATCATCCGCCGCGTCATTCATATCATCCGCCGCGTCATTCGTATCATCCGCAGCGTCATTCATATCATCATCCGCGCCACAATTAGTGCGCATATCAATAAAATGACGAGTATCATGAGTGTCATTGGTATCTGATAAGTCGGAGCCCCAGCCTTCAAAATCATCTGTCACCGGCTGTATATCGGCACCAAGTTTAGCGACGCCGCGAGACCGCAGGTTATATCCACTTTTGGCCGGATCGACCTTTGGGGCTTCTGCAGCCTTGACGATTTTTTTAACCACTGTAGCCTTTTTAGCCTTTGCCTTTGCTGCCTTTTCGGCTTCTGCTTCTGCTACGGCTGCGGCTTCTGCTTCTGCTGCGGCTTCTGCTTCTGCTTCTATTGCGGCTGCGGCTTCCGCCGCCTTTTTGTTGGCCTTTGCTTGGACGGCCTTTGCTTGGATGATGGCCTTTGTTTTGAGCATGGCTTTTTCTCTAATGCTGGTATCAAACGCAGCGTTTGCCTTGCTTTGAGGTTTTGATGTTTTGTCGGTGCTTTGAGGTTTTGATGTTTTGTCGGTGCTTTGATGTTTTGATATTTTGTCGGTGCTTTGATGTTTTGATATTTTGTCGGTGCTTTGATGTTTTGATATTTTGTCGGTGCTTTGATGTTTTGATATTTTGTCGGTGCTACCGTCCGAGTCATCTGCACTATCTTCGCTGTACGAAGCGACAGGCGCACGCGAAAAAAGAGTCTCTATAAAGCCCTTGCTCTTTGGTGTCTGCCTTTGCTCCGCTGTGCTTTGAACGTAATCGTGAATCCTTTCAATGTAGTCAAACATGATTTGTTCCATACGGGCCTTGTACTTGACAATGTCAGCCTCTGTGTTTTTTCGTCTCTCCGCATCGCTCTTGTGCACAACCTGCAGGCAAATCTGTTCAAAACGGCTCTCCATCTTTGTCATGATCGCTTCCGCCGCCTTGTCCATGTCGCGTGAGCGCGTGTTCTTATCTACCACTGTTTTATGCTTACTCGTCTCTCTGTTCATATTAGCCACATCTGCATTGTTGGGCGTGTCACTGTCACCATCGCTCTCTTTCGAGCGGCCAGATGGAGTTCCGCGCCGCATATACGAACTGTCGGTGCGTTGTGTTTATATAATTTATATGTATTTATATAACATCTTTCACCGCCACAGCAGCGACATACCGGCAAAAAGCAGTAGAGAGCACGCATAGACTGTATAGATCTCGTTCAAATCTCCTTCATTATGCAACAGCACCCATAGGCGCATCAACAGCGCCACCGCGCTGAAAAACATTGCTGCCCGCGCCCAGATGGTATGGTTGGCCGCAATTTTTGCTATGCTCTTGCTTGGATTCGTCAAAGCCGTCTTCATCACACTCGACGCGATAACGGCTCGCAGAAATAATGTGCAGACCATTACCGTGTTCTACCCAACTTTGTGACCTTTCCCGACTGCCGCGCCGTAGTCTGGCTTGTCAATTCTGGCCGCGTACAAGTGCCCGTAGTCTGGCTTGTCAATTCGCATGCAGTTGCCATCTGCGTCATAGATTGTGAGATAATGGTCCCGGGTCAAAGGCGGGATGCTGTCGTTGCTATGATAACGACTTGTTGAACCAGACGGCATATAATCAGCTTGGCTGTATTTAGCCTGGCTATAATTAGGCAGGCCAGAATCAGCTTGGCTATAATGGCTAGTCAGCTTGGGCGTATAAACGGGCTTGCGGCCTCTTAGGGGGTACTTTAAGGGCGGCAACTGCGTATGCATATGCCCCTGCATATCTTGCATGAAATCACTTGTGCTCATCCTCAAAAGACGAGCCACGTTTGCATCTGATTTCTCAATCTCAGCCTGAGTGGCCTGTCTATTATACGACATGCTGACTGCCCGCTAGGCTTATAGGCTACCTATATAGGCTACCTGGTGCTCACAAGTGCGCTGCAATCTGACAGCCGTCCCTGGCCCCCTTCTTCACAATAGACAGCTCCAATATCCTGTCAACAGAATCAAAAAAGGAAAGGATTAAGAGCAAGCCGACACACGCACACCTCTTTTCGTGCACGCTCACGCTCCCGCCTGTCTCGCGCTGCATTTTGGTCACATAGCCAAGTGAAAATTCGCCAAAATTGCCTCTTTGCACGGCAGCTGCAGTCATTGCCCCACTCATGTTTCTCGTATCAATCTCAGCCAGAGCCCACATCGCCCCGCTAGAATCCGTCCACCCATTCAGCACTTTGCCCACCAGCTTGTTCTCGTCATGCTCAACGCGCAGTGGTGTGCCGCGCAGTGCCTGCGCCTTTCCCTTCATGTCATCTTTTTCCGAAAAGTAGACGCCGGTATAGCCCTGGCTGCTAACCGGTGGCGGGTTGACTCTACCGCAAACGAGCATGTTGGCCTCACAAATACTAAATAATAAAAGAGTCTTTTTTATACTAAACGCTCTTGAACGCTCTCGAAGCCTCACAAATAATGATAATAAAAGAGTCTATTTTATACTAAACGCTCTTGAAAAAACAAGCGCTTGTTTGAGTAGAGCTCCGTCTGTTATATAAGGGCCTTGAAGCTTAGACGCGTCTGACATGTTCAAACCTGACGCCCAAATGCTAGCAGTAATCAAAGAATTTGATATTTGGGCAGACGCTCTTCCGCCAATCGAGCCGAGTCCAAATGGGCACTAGCCACAAATGCTAGCAGTGGCTATTCAGCTTGGGCGCCAATCGAGCCACAAATGCTAGCCGTGGCTAGTCTAAATGGGCACAAATGCTAGCCGTGGCTAGTCTAAATGGGCACAAATGCTAGCCGTGGCTAGTCCAAATGGGCACAAATGCTAGCCGTGGCTAGTCCAAATGGGCACTAGCCACAAAAGCTAGCAGTAATCAAAGAATTTGATATTTGGGCAGACGCTCTTCCGCCAATCGAGCCGAGTCCAAATGGGCACTAGCAGCAGTCGCGATCACGGTGGCTATGAGCGCTTACCAGAGCCACCCAGCGCTTCATTGCAATACTATAGAGCCCGGATCGATGTGTTGAACGACGACAAGAAGCGCAACCCAACAGATTCTATCTTCTACGAAGCCGACATCACGCACACGCTAAGCCTGATCCGGGACATTGAATTTGCTCACGGCGTGAATGAATAAATGCACGACAAGAAAAAGCTAAATATAAAAGCACGGTAAAGATTATAAAGGCCAAAAGAATCATAAGGCTGAATCATGGGAAACGTTGAGTCCATAATATGCGCTGCTACGCCGGCAGGCCCCCGTCAGGCTGCGTTTTATTGCGACCCTTTAGCGCCTTACTCTTACTACTATGCGGAAACACACCCAAAGTATAATAAGCAAGACTAAGCACCCAAAGTATAATAAGCAAGACTAAGCACCCAAAGTATAATAAGCAAGACTAAGCACCCAAAGTATAATAAGCCCAAAGTATAATAAAGAAGACTAAGGAGCAGCCGCCAAGGTTTTGTCCATATGCACATAATGCTGCATGTCATCCCATGTAGGAATGTAGATTATGTCCTGCAGTGGGACTTCTACTCTAATCGAGGCACTACGGTAATCGATAGCGTGCATCACCAACACGGCCAGCGAGAGCATAAACACCAGGGGCGTCAAGGGCACACAGTTCATGGTCAGCGCAGACACGATAGCGACGCCCACTACACACCAAATGCAGCGATTATATGTCAGGGCTAATATGCCCCCTAATACTGCCACAAATAAGCAATTTAAAAAGAGGCGCAGCGCGCACTTTCGAGTGCAACAACAGCAAAATGTCTTTTTTGCTTTTCCTATTGGTTTTACTATTGGCTTTCCTATTGTTTTTCCTATTGGCTTTACTATTGGAGTTGCCTCGTTTTCATCATCTTCTTCCTCATCACCCGCTTCGTTTACGAAATAATAAACGCTTGACATTTGAGCCGTGTCAAGGCGTATCAAGTGTTTATATATCAGCAGCAGAAGAGTGCGCCAACCGGGCGATTAAAAAATCGGACTTGTCCAATTCGACCCAGCCATAGCCAGAGCTGCTTTTGATGGTTCGGCACTTGTCGGAGAAGCAGCGCATAAACATTCGAAAGCTAGTGCCTTTGCATGCCGGGTGCGACTCTTCGACCACCGAGAGCATGCTGTGATTGCTGCTGTGACAGTGAACCTTTTGCGTTGCCTTGAGTGTCTTGGGGCACAGTGCAGGGTTCATCACTTTGGCGTAGACCCTTAGCACACCCCTTCCAGAATTAATGAGCCTGACGATGGTTTCGCACCAGTACTGTGGATTAGCCATGGATGGGATGCTGACGAGCCGTGTCGTGCCATCCCTGCGCTCCACCAGCCCACGCATCCATTTAGAGTCGTCAAGCGGCACAGCGGCCCAGCTGGTGATGGCCCCAAAGCTTGCAGAGTCAATCTGCGGCGCGGGGTCTCGCTTTCGCTTCTTTATTGGCTGTTCCTTCACAGTGACGGAGGCTTGGGTGATCACAAATGGCAAAGACCAGGGGTCGTGCACGACGACGCTCGTTGCGGCATAGAAAAGGACCGAGTGCCGCTCCGCTGGCACCTCCACTCGCACGCCTAGCCCGTCAAACAAGCCGACATCGCGAAAAAAATGGCCATCCGCTTTGGCTCCCGGAGCCACCTTGGTGGAACCCCTTACTTGCATATACTGACTCTTGGTGTTATTGCGAGTGCCCTGCCAGTGCCCACCAATATATCAGCACAGCAAAACAAGAACATAGCAAGAGCAAGAGCAAGACCAGGTTCTCACCTTGTCCACAAACGCGTACATGGGCCCCAATGGCTTGGAATCCAAGGCAACCAGAGCCTCTCGCCAGCGCTCGTGATGTGCCAAAGCGTTGAGCGTGATATGCCAGGACATCTTCTTGGCCGTGTGTCTCGAAGTGACGGCAAAGTGACAAGGCCTGTAGAGGAAACCGAGCTCATGCAAGGCCGTTGACACCGCCACAGCCATTGTCATAGTCATGGCATGCAGCTCTGTCTCTCCCAGGCACATAGAGGCCTTTTTGAGTTCGAACATAGAGGCGTCCACATCGAGAACCCACTTGCGCAAGGTGAAATCGTGAGTCCCGCACTCGAGTAAACAAGTGGCCAGCTGCGCCTCTGTCCTGGCTTGTACGTGAAGCCACGTCTCGACAAAATTGAGGGCCAAGCCCGCGTTGGCAAAACTCATAAACACACGTTGGGCCACTTCACCGTTGACATTCGCCCTCTTTTCATCTTGTCTTGCTTTTGCCCTCTCCACAAACTGATAGGTGTAGGGTGTTCTTGTCACCCCCTTGAGCGTGGTGGCCATTTTTTCGCTGAAAACGGCAACAAGGTCCGTCATATCCGCGATAGTTTGCATCAGCATAGCCCCCGACGGCGGCAGGCACTCTGGCTCCCTCAAAATTAATTGCATTAGGCAATGCCGCTCGAGGTTGCATTCTGCCAAGGCTAGCGCGTCGAATGGATGGTGCTTGCCACGCACCAGAAAAATAGCCCACAGACGCTCAATCTGCTTTCTGAGCCTAGGATTGCAGGAACCACCAAGCCGCCAAGCCTGCTTCCAGTGCCCCCTCTTGCATAACACGGCACACGTAGTCTCAACATCCATTCTACCAGCACGCGTGTGCCCTATTTTTATCCTGCCCCTCTAGGGAACGAACCAGCCCCTTACCACTCTTGTTTATTTTTTTGGGGGTTTTTTTGGGGGCAAACAATACTAAAAAAACAATTGAAGCATTGTTCTGTATATATTGATCACTATACAAATGACTTAAAAACTGAACAAGCCAACAATGCCTGAAGGAAGTTGGCAAGCTACAAGTGACGACGATGACACACCCATTCAACTCAAGAAAAATAGCAAGCCACTGAGTGAATCTGACGATGATGACACACCCATTCGACTAAAGAAAAAAAGCAAGCCACTGAGTGAGCCTGCTGATGCGAGTGATGGCTCAAGTGATAGCTCGAGTGATGACAAAGACTATAGCTTTATTGATGACAAAAGCATAGACAAACTCACGCTTATGGATAAAAAACAGGACTCTAAAACGCGCGCGCTGAACAATACCAAATCAAAACTACTGGGCATGAAGCACTACTTTTTCGATGTTTGCCTCAAACAATTTGAGCAGGATGAGACAGCTGCTATAGCCTTTTTTGTCGGTAACATGAAGAAAGCAATCAAAGTAAACCAAAAAATAGCAGCACTTACTCACAAAATTGCAAGCATCGCCGAAAACAAGAGCTCTCTTCAAGCGGCGATCGACAAGGAAGAGAGCAGCCAACGCTCTGAACATTTTTTGACTTGGGGAGTCAGGCAACATGCTGCAACGCGTAATATTGTTCGCATGCAAGCTCGACACATCAAACAACATGGAGCGGAAACTCTTTAATTCTCAAAAGCCCAAAATACTCGCAGTCGGGCTCTCCGAATTAAGACAAACAGGCAGCTAAACAAAACACATGTTCCGAATTAAGACAAACAGGAACTGTGGCTAAGCTGCAGCTGTGGCTACAGCCTAATGCTCTGAATTAAAACAAACAAGAGCATTGGCTCTCATTGTTTGAGAGCATTAGGCTGCAGCGCGCTTGCGCTTCGGTGCCGTTGCTGGGGCCTCCGAAATTTCGTCGACTGAGGCCTCAAGAGGCACCGTGCCCATCTCGATGTCAACATCATCCCATGTGGGCGGCGCGATCGCCGTGAGCACGTGCTTGTTTCCATCGGTGCCACCATTGGCGGCGAGCGGCACCACCGCGCAGTGAACGAGGCGGCCATCGAGGAAAAAGTGAATCGCGTAGCCGCGCTCCCAAAACGGCGCATTGGGATGCACCAGCGTCATCGTCGACTCTTGTCCGAGGGCCGCCACCTTCTTTGTCAGAAGCCGCGTGTCGAGCACGACGACAACGTCCGAACCGAGCTCAAAGGCGGCCATGTTGTCGCTCTGTTCCTTTGGAAAGACCTTGGCGATGAAATCAATCTCCGACGCGGCTCTGGAGGGCTTGAGGAGCAGCCGACCGATGAGGCCCGAAATGTTGGGTCGAGCAAAGGAGTCGAGCGTGATGTCACCGCCTTGGCTCTCCGTCTTGCTTGTTTGGTACGAGTCCATAATCACCAAGAGCTCCATGCCACCCGTGAGCGCGAGGACATTAAAGAGCTTGCACACCCAATCCTTGGACGCGCCAAACGTGAGGCCCTCATGCTGCACCGTCATTGTGGTGCATGGCAGATCCGCGAGAGACTGCGCAGCATGAAAGCGAAGAATGTCGTCCGCCCCAATAGCAAAGGTACCGTGTCCCTTTTCGAGCGCGATTTTGACAACGCTCACAGTGGTGCTAATGTTGCCCTTGATCATTGCTTGATTGAGGCCCGCAATCTCACCGCAATGCTGCCCTTCGACGAAGCGAGAGCGCATCACCGCGCACTCTTGCAGACTTGCTCCGAGTGCATGTGCCAAGAGCCGGCAGCTGCCAAGGCATAGACTTTCGCCATAAATCTTGGCGTAGCTCTTAATCTCGAGCATGTTGCCATTGTCGAGTGCGGGCGCCTGCATGCTCTTGATTCCCAACTGCATAGTGCAAATGTCAAAGGGCTCGATATCAACGCCCTTTTGATGCTTGAAAGCATTGAGAAAGCCCTTGCCCCACACCATGAGCGAAATCACCATGCCCTGTGAGATGGCGACACAGTCGCTCGAACGCGCCGACTTAACAAAGGTGCCGCGCACATTCGTCAGATCATAGCTGTGCATCTGCAAATGCTCGCCCACCATGGCATTAAGCTTTTCCTTAGCAACAGCCACCGGCGCTATCGCCCTCGCGCCGCCCTTCTTGCCCTGCGGCTGCGCGTCCTTTTCGGAGCCTGCAGCCCCCACCCACGTCCACCCAGGCGATATCGTCTTGAGCACCAAAAACGTCACCCTCACACCCTTGTGGCTCTTAATTTCGTCTGGCGTCGCCGTCTGCAATGTCGTGCTGTTGGTGCCAACCGCAATCTTCCCAAGATTCAGCACCACAATGGTCGGGTTAGCCGCTTCGAGACACTTGGGCAGCGAATACATACGCTTCTGCGCGCTCTGTTCCGACGCTTGCCACGCTACTATGCAGCGGCTGACCTTGGAGTCCTCTTCGTTGTGTGCTTCGGCACTCATTTTGAGTGTTCACTATTTAAAGGATCGTCCTTTTGACGTTCCAAGCAGTGCACCCCTGTACGTCCGACAAAAAAGAAATCGAAAATAAGCACCACTTCTTTTTTGACACTCGCTTACCGGTACCTCACAACCCCTCTTGAAGTAATCAAAACAATAGTCCTAATGCTCTCCTCCACTCCTTCAGAACCCGTCGACGTCGCTCCCAACCCCACCGACGACAACAGCATGATCACCACCGTCACTGTTCATCTTGCAGAAAAGACAACTCGCAAGATACTCAATCGTCTCAAGAAGCTCGATGTGGAGGTCATTGACATTAAGATTGATTCAACCAAGGGCAGAGCGACCCAGCTGACCGCCAAGCTTGTTCGCGCCCGCAAGGAGCTTCAAGATCTCGAGACTGCCAAGTACCACATTGAGCACCCCGCCGAGGTCGCTCCCAAGAAGAAGCGCTCTCGCTCCCCCGCCGAAGATAGCTCCGGCGACGAAGCGCCGATCCGCAAACCTAGGGCCAAGGCTGCGCCGAAGACTGTTATCGAAGTTGTCACGCAGACTGCCGACGCCTCCGCGCCTTCCATCGAGTCAATCACTGCGCAAAGCATCGAAGCCGGCGAGAAGAAAAAGAAGAAGCGTGCACCCAAGAAGGCTGAGATTGAGGTCGATCTCAGTGACAATGTGCTCGTGCAGGAAGAGGAGATCGCCGATGCCTGACGTTTTGGCCTTGGCTATTGGCCTTGGCTATTGGCCTTGGCTATTGGCCTTGGCTATTGGCCTTGGCTATTGGCCTTGGCTATTGGCCTTGGCTATTGGCCTTGGCTATTGGCTATTGGCCTTGGCTATTGGCTATTGGCCTTGGCTATTGGCTATTGGCTATTGGCTATTGGCTATTGGCTATTGGCTATTGGCTATTGGCTATTGGCTATTGGCCTTGGCTATTGGCTATTGACTATTAGCTATTAGCTATAGTCGCGGCGAACATGGGCCATGGCGTACTCGGCGCCGTGCAGCTCGTCTTCGATTTGAACTAGGGCACAAGGCCAGCAAAGGGCCGATATCAATGCTGTTTTTTGACACGGCTCGACTATGCTCGTACGTTCGATGGCGTAGCTGCGTAAAATGCATGTTGTAGGACAAACTAAACAAGGGTATAGCAGACACGCGATAGTCATTAACATTGGATTCATTTTATCGTCGGGTTCGTCATCGCTGCCATGGCAGAG
>Ga0247837_1005765_pt1 | contig 18187 bp, 13 predicted proteins | sample LaCtaG_2_FD_187115 | JGI IMG/M metagenome (GOLD analysis project Ga0247837, IMG submission 187115) | Freshwater microbial communities from meromictic Lake La Cruz, Castile-La Mancha, Spain - LaCruzMarch2015_14.5m | ecosystem: Environmental > Aquatic > Freshwater > Lake | place: Spain: Castile-La...
TTGTGGCGGCGTGATTGGATCGAGACGGCGCGCGTTAGGGCGGCACCCGAACTCACCCGCATTGTGGTGGCGCTCGATCCGCCCGTTACGGCAACGGCGGCGTCGGATGCCTGCGGAATGGTTGTCGCTGGGCTTGGTGCCGATCGCCGCGCCTATGTGCTTGCCGATTGCACGTTGCAGGGCCGCGAGCCGCACGTGTGGGCGCGCGCGGCCATCGCACTTTATCAAGACTACAAGGCCGACTGTATCGTTGCCGAAACCAATCAGGGCGGCGATCTTGTCGTCTCGGTGTTGCGCCAGATCGATGATGCGGTGCCAGTGAAACAGGTACGTGCCACGCGCGGCAAGTGGTTGCGCGCCGAACCGGTTGCAGCACTTTATGCGGAGGGCCGCATCGTGCACGCCGGTACATTCGACCGGCTCGAAGATCAGATGTGTTGCTTTGGCGCCGATGGATTGTCAGGCGGGCGAAGCCCCGACCGGCTGGATGCGCTGGTCTGGGCGATCACCGATCTGATGCTGAGCGGCCAAGCGAAGCCGAGTGTGCGGCAGCTTTAGTGGCGTCCTGCCCCTCTCCCTGTCATCGCCGCGCGATGAACGGGGAGAGGGTTGGGGTGAGGGGCAACCGCTTGCTCCAAGACTATTGCGTGCCGCTTCGCGTCTTTGCAGTTCTACCTTGGATGTTCGTTGCCGTTGCCGCCCCTCACCCTAACCCTCTCCCCGTGCGCGCTATCCAGCGCGACGGGGAGAGGGGAGAGTAAAGAAAGTTCACTTCATGCCGCGTATCACTGACGCGCTGGCCCGGCTGATGCCGCGCTGGTCAACGCCGCCTGCCCGTACGGCTGGCGAAGAAAAGGCAAGCCGCACCGGCGCGCTCATCGCCATCGAGACTCTTGGCCGTCCGGTTTGGACGCCGCGGGACTATTCTGCATTTGCGCGCGAAGGCTTCATGCAGAATGCCATCGTCTACCGCTGCGTACGCATGATCGCGGAAGCCGCCGCCACGGTGCCGCTTCTGCTCTACGAAGGCGACCAAGAGCATGACAGCCATCCGCTTCTCGACCTGTTGGCGCGCCCGAACCCGGATCACACCGGCCCTGATTTTCTCGAAAACTGGTTCGGCTTTTTGCTGGTCTCCGGCAATGCCTACGCGGAAGTCGTGAGCGCGGGCGGCACTTTGCGTGAAGTGCACGTGCTGCGCCCCGACCGCATGAAAGTTGTTCCCGGTGCTGAAGGCTGGCCGGAAGGCTACGAGTACACGGCCGGTGGCCAAAGCGTGCGCTTTACGGGCGAAGCGCTGCCTGGCGTGCGCCAGATCTTGCACATGCGCCTGTTTCACCCCGTCAACGACTACTACGGCATGAGCCCCATTGAGGCCGCCGCGACCGCAATCGACATTCACAATACCGCATCGAATTGGAATAAGGCCTTGCTCGACAATTCGGCGCGGCCCTCTGGCGCGCTGGTTTACGGCAATGCCGGCCAACGCCTGAACCCGGAGCAATTCGAGCGCTTGAAGCTCGAACTGGAGCAAGGCTTTGCGGGCGCAAGCAACGCGGGCCGTCCGTTGCTGCTGGAAGGCGGACTCGATTGGAAGCCGCTCTCTCTTTCGCCCAAGGATATGGACTTCATCGAGGCCAAGAACTCCGCCGCGCGCGAGATCGCACTGGCGCTCGGCGTGCCGCCGATGCTGCTCGGTATTCCCGGCGACAACACCTACGACGACGATCCCTACGATCCCGGTGGGCCGACCAACAAGGGCATTACGCTGCGGGTGTTTGCCGAATGGAAGGGTGTCACGGCCGATGCCCCGTCGCTCGCCAAATTAAAGGAAGAATTGAAGCGCATCCCCGACAGAGCAGCTCGCGACATTTATCACGCCCGCTATTGGCAAACGGCTTCGTGCCCCTCGCTGCCGCGTGGGCTCTCGCTCATGCATTTTGATGCGGCGGTGAACCATGGCGTGGGCACCGCGAACAGGTTCTTACAAGAGGCACTCGGCGTTGTCGCAGATGGTGAGATAGGGCCCAACACGCTGGCGGCCGCCGCCGCATGTTCCGTGCCCGGTGTACTTGATCGCTACGCCGCCGTCCGCCGCAAGCGCTACCGGTCGCTGAACCACTTCTGGCGGTTTGGGCGCGGCTGGCTGGCGCGCGTGGATGCAACGCTCGCCGCCGCCAACAGCGAACGCGCCGCCAAACTTTCCCCAACCGAGAAAGGTCCAACACCCATGCCGACATCGTCCATGCCTGACACGACTGTTCCCACCGCATCGGTGAAGCCGAAGTGGTGGGGTGATTCGATTACCATCTGGGGGGCGATGATTTCGGCCCTCGCCACCGTTGTGCCGGTGCTGGCATCGGCTGGCGGCATCACACTGACGCCGGATCTCGTTCGCGATTTCGGCACCCATGCAGCCGCCGCAGTGCAGGCGGCCGTGGCTCTCATCGGAACGATTGTCACGATTTACGGGCGTCTGCGCGCGACACAGCCGTTGGAGCGCCGTGCCGTCAGGCTGAAGATCTGAGAGGCGCTGTTCATAAGGGGTTCAGGCGGCCAGGGTTATCGGTTAGCCTCAACGCTGAAAGGATCAACCACTGTGCGCTGGCACCCCGCCATCATCGCCGTCTGCTGTGCTGCCTGGGTTGATGCCCGGGCGGCCGCTGCTGGCGATGTGGCCTGCTATGCGGATTGGTCGGTTGCTGCCCCCATCGTCAAGCAGGAAGGGCTCGCCACGGTCGAGGCATTAACTCTTGCCGCCCGCGCCAAACTCAAGGGCGACATCCTCAAGACCACACTGTGCAGGGAAAACGGCGTCTACGTTTACCGAGTTGTGCTGCGGGGCGCCGATGGCCGCCTGACCCAGGTCACGGTCAATGCCAAAAGCCCTTTCGGCGGCTAGGATTTACAAGTTTGCCGGGCTATAGACTGAAACCCAAGGCCATACGAACCTGAACGAGGAGCCCCGTGCGCATTCTGGTCGTCGAGGATGATAAAGACCTGAACCGGCAACTTGTGTCGGCGCTGGGCGATGCCGGCTATGCCGTCGATACTGTGTTTGACGGCGAGGAAGCATTCTTTCTCGGCGATACCGAGCCCTACGATGTGGTGATCCTCGACCTTGGGCTGCCCAAGATGGATGGGCTGTCGGTGCTGGAGCAATGGCGCCGGACGAACCGCAACATGCCGGTCATTATTCTCACGGCCCGCGATCGCTGGAGCGATAAAGTAGCGGGCATGGATGCGGGCGCCGACGACTATCTGGCCAAGCCCTTCCACATGGAAGAATTGCTGGCGCGCGTGCGTGCGCAAGTGCGCCGCGCCTCGGGTCATGCAAAAAGTGAAATCGAATGCGGGCCGCTGCGGCTCGATACCAAAACGGCGCGCGTCACATGCGATGGCCAGCAGGTAAAGCTCACCTCGCACGAGTATCGTCTGCTCGCGTATTTGATGCACCACAGCGGCCGCGTTGTTTCGCGCACCGAACTTGTCGAGCATCTCTACGAGCAAGACTTCGATCGCGATTCCAACACCATCGAAGTGTTCGTTGGACGCTTGCGCAAGAAAATCCCCGTCGATGTGATCGAGACCGTGCGCGGACTCGGCTATCGCATGAACACCACTCCCGATGCGGCTTAACTCACTTGCCTCGCGCCTCATTGCGACGTCGGCGGTGTGGCTGCTGCTGGTGTTGCCACTCGCTGGCATGCTCATCTACCGGCTCTACCGCGACGATGTGCAGTCGGCGTTCGATGGTGGGCTGGAAAAGCTTGTCAACGCCATTGCGCTCGACAGTATGAATGCCGCTGGCACCGAGCCGGTCGTGCCGAACAACCGCTATGAGCCGTTGTTCGAGGAGACTCACTCGGGGTGGTATTGGCAGATCAAGCCGCTCGATGACCCACTCGCGCGCACTTTCGTTTCAGCATCGCTTGCAACCGCCACGCTCGACGTGCCGTTTGAAAAGAAGGTCGAGGCCGATGCCGGTGGCAACAGGTGGCTCAATGCCAAGGGTCCGCTCGGAGAGCCCCTCCGCATGGTTGAAGTGATCGATACGATCAACCATGTCACCGGCGCTCCGCGCTATTCGATCTTGGTTGCGGGCCCGCTCGATTGGCTCGATAGCCGCTTGTCGAGTTTTCTCGCACGGCTTTCCACCGCACTCGCCTTGACCGGCATCGGGCTTGTTACCGCAACTCTGGTGCAAGTCAGGTTTGGCCTCTTGCCGTTGCAACAGATCGAGCGCGGTTTGGCCGCCATTCGCTCGGGCGAAGCGGCCAAGCTCGATGGCGAACTGCCGGTCGAAATCGAGCCGCTACAATACGAGCTTAATCAACTCATCTTGTCCAATCAGGATATTGTCGATCGGGCACGCACCCAGGTCGGCAATTTGGCTCATGCCCTCAAGACGCCGTTGGCGGTGATCACCAATGAAGCGCGCGAGGATAAGAGCCCGCTCGGCGCCAAGGTGGCCGGCCAGGCAGAAATCATGCGTGACCAGATCAACTATTACCTCGATAGGGCGCGGGTGGCGGCGGGCGTCGCTGTGATCGGCAGATCGACCGAAGTCGCGCCTGTGGCCGATTCTCTGGTGCGGGCGTTGGAGCGAATCAATAGGGACAAGGGCGTTGTCATATCGGCGGCCTGCAGCCCCGGCTTGCGGTTCAAGGGCGAAAAGCAGGACCTTGAAGAAATGCTCGGCAATCTGCTCGATAATGCCTGCAAGTGGGCGAAGAAAGACGTTGAACTCGTTGTGCAATCGGTGGTGCGCGATGGACGGACCGACACCCGGCGCTTATTGATCCGCGTCGAGGACGATGGTCCAGGGTTGACTGAGGAGCAACGCGCCCGCATTGGCAAACGCGGGTTGCGGCTCGATGAAACCAAGCCCGGAACGGGACTCGGACTGTCAATCGTGACCGACCTTGTTCAATCGTACCGGGGCACCATGGTGTTGGCCCAAGCCAGCAAGGGCGGGCTTTCGGTCAGTCTAGATTTGCCAGCAACTTAACGCGGGTGCTTGTTCAAATTTGCATCGACCGGGCCGGAATTTCGCCTGAATCAGACCAGACAAGTGCGTTAGCCTGTTGGGCTGCCGACACTTTATGGTATGCGATAGCAAATCAAAAAAGCCCGTCCTAAAGAGGGGCTCGATAAAAATGAGGTTCTCCATGCGCTCGATGCGCGCCGCGCTCACCGTCACGCTTGTACTTTCGCTCGCTGCATGCGGTGCCGACGGTCCCAACAAGGCCGATACGGGTCTTGCCGTTGGCGCCGTCGCTGGCGGCATACTGGGCAACCAGATTGGCGGCGGTTCGGGCAAGATTGCCGCCACCGCAATCGGTGCGGTTCTCGGCGGTATTGTCGGAAGCGAAATCGGCCGCTCGATGGATCAGCAAGATCGCATGCTTGCTCAGCAGGCTGAATTCGACGCACTGGAGCGTGGCCAATCGGGCGTTTCGCGCCAGTGGCGCAATCCAGACAATGGCCGCTATGGCGAAGTCGTTCCGACGCGGCCCTATAAGCGGGGCGCCAGTGACTGCCGCGACTACACCCACAAGATTTTCGTTGACGGTCAACAGCAATCGATGCGGGGCACGGCCTGCCGCAATCCCGACGGGACTTGGACCAATGTGACGTAACGAGGGTCTTTCTGTCTGAAAGTTAATGCCAGGAGCGCCTCCAGGGAAACCTGGAGGCGCTTTTTTGTGTTCCGCTGCCAGCACTTAACATCACAAAGCCGCGACACAAGGGCTGATCAAGACAGTGGGCCTTGTCATGAGTCGGGCGCACTCTTATTCAACAACTGGACTGGTGCTGCTGGATCAACCAGCTATCAGCAAAGAGGTTGTGGGTCGCAGATGCTCTGGATTGGCTTGGCGTTGCTGACGGCCGCCGTGATTCTGGCTCTTGCTCGTCCTCTGAGCCGGGCCACTGGGCCGGTGTCCGATGCGCAATTGGCCGACATGGCCGTCTATCGCGATCAATTGTCGGAGATCGACAGCGACCGCGAGCGAGGGCTCATTGGCGGCACGGAAGCAGATGCGGCGCGCGCCGAGGTTGCCCGCCGGCTTTTACAGCTGAAACGGCCATCTGGCGCAGATTTGGCGCAGGGAGGAATGAAGCCTCCTGGTTCAGGCACAACATCTTTGCGCTCCGTACAGGCCTTGTTTGCGATGCTGCCGGTTGCAGGCATCGGTATCTACTTGTGGCTCGGCTCGCCCAACCAGCCATCTCAGCCGCTGGCATCGCGTCAGGCAGCACCGGACACAACAACGCCTTACGCGGACCTCATTGCCCGCGTTGAAGCAGAACTCAAAAAGAATCCCGGCGATGCCCGCGGTTGGCAGGTCATTGCGCCTGTCTACATGCAAATGAAGCGTTACGACGATGCGGCCTACGCCTATTCGCAAGTGATCAGGCTTCAGGGCGAATCGGCCGAACCTCTCATTGGGTATGCCGAGGCCGTGCTCATGTCGAACAAGGGCATCGTCAATGACGGTGTGAAACAAGCGGCCACGCGGCTGCTTGTTTTGAAGCCCGATCGCCTTGAGCCCAAGTTTTGGCTGGCGCTCGGAAAAGAACAGGACGGCGACGTTGCAGGCGCCGTTGCCGACTACAAAGCAGTCATTGCCTCGTCTCCGCCTGATGCCCCTTGGGTTCCTGCCATCAAGAAGCAAGTGGAGCGCCTGGAAAGCCCGGCGGCTGTGGCTGACACCAGACCGGTAGGTGTGCCACCGGCGGCCCCCGTTGACGGCGGCGCGCGGCCGTCTGCCGAGGCGATTGCAGCATTACCCCTGGAACAACAACAGAAGCAGATTGCTGCTATGGTCGAGGGGCTGGCAACGCGCTTGAAGACTAACGGAGACGATCTCGGCGGCTGGCAGCGTCTCGTCCGGGCCTATCAGGTGATGGGCCGTAAGGACGATGCTGTGGCCGCTCTCGACACGGCACGCAAACAATTCGCCGGAAAACCGGACGCACTTGGCGCACTCGAAGAACTCGCCAAGAGCCTGGGTCTATAAAAGCCGCACTCACACAAACAGCGAGCAGATACGCCGACATGACACGCAAACAGAGACGCGGAGTGCTGATTGGATCTGCCGTTGCCGTACTCTCGGCAGCTGCGATTTTGATGCTGTTTGCGTTTCAAGATTCCATCGTTTTCTTTCGCACGCCGAGCGACGTAACCGAGGGCAAGGTGAACAAAGGCGATCGCTTCCGGCTCGGCGGACTTGTCGAAGCAGGCTCCGTGAAACGCGGTGAAGGGACCAAGGTCAGCTTCACGGTCACCGATACGATGAAAAGTGTACCCGTGAGTTTTGAAGGCGTGCTGCCCGATCTCTTTCGCGAGGGCCAAGGTGTGGTGACGGAAGGCGTGCTCTCGCCCGATGGCTTATTCGTTGCCGACAGCGTTCTTGCCAAGCATGATGAAAACTATATGCCGCCCGAAGTCGCCAAGTCGCTTGAGGCGAGGGGCGTGAAGCTCGGTAAGAGTTCCGCGCCCCATCCCGACGCCGCCACGCCTGCACAAGGACAGCCCTGACATGATCATCGAATTTGGCCACTTTGCCCTTGTATTGGCGCTACTTGTCGCAACTGTGCAGATGGTTGTGCCGTTCTGGGGTGCCCGTATCCGCGATGCCCGCATGATGGCGGTCGCCGAGCCCGCAGCGATTTGCCAATTGCTGCTAATGTGCGTGGCCTTTGTGGCCCTCACTCATGCCTACGTTACGTCGGACTTTTCCGTCGCCAACGTGTTTGCCAATTCGCATTCGACCAAGCCGCTTATTTACAAAATCTCGGGCGTGTGGGGTAACCACGAAGGCTCGATGCTGCTTTGGATACTCATTCTCGCAATCTTCGGTGCGGCGGTCGCGGTGTTCGGCGGAAATCTGCCAGCAACACTGCGGGCCAACGTGCTTGCCGTTCAAGGCTCAATCGCTGTCGCCTTCTGCGTATTCGTGCTGTTTTCATCGAACCCGTTCGAGCGCCTGTCGCCGGCACCCTTTGAAGGGCAAGGGCTCAATCCGATCCTGCAGGATCCAGCTTTGGCGTTTCATCCGCCGTTTCTCTACATGGGTTACGTCGGCTTCTCGATGGCGTTTTCATTCGCAATTGCTGCATTGATTGAAGGACGAATCGATGCCGCCTGGGCGCGCTGGGTGCGGCCTTGGACGCTGCTCGCCTGGATGTGCCTCACGATCGGCATCGCCATGGGCTCGTGGTGGGCCTACTACGAACTCGGCTGGGGAGGCTGGTGGTTCTGGGATCCGGTCGAGAATGCGTCCTTTATGCCGTGGCTTGCCGGCACCGCACTTCTTCACTCCGCGCTCGTCATGGAAAAGCGTGAGGCGCTCAAAGTGTGGACGGTGCTACTCGCGATCTTGGCGTTTTCGCTCAGTCTGTTGGGTGCTTTTTTGGTTCGTTCGGGCGTACTTTCGTCAGTGCATGCCTTCGCGGTCGATCCGGAACGCGGCATGTTCGTCTTGGCGATTATGGTGCTGTTTACCGGAGGCGGGCTTGCTTTGTTTGCCGCGCGCGCTGGGTCGCTCAGTCAAGGCGGGCTCTTTGCGCCCGTATCGCGTGAAGGCAGCCTCGTGCTCAACAACATCCTTTTGACGGTGAGCACCGCAACCGTGCTGATCGGCACACTCTATCCGCTGTTCCTCGAATCGATCACGGGTGAAAAAATCTCCGTCGGCGCGCCCTACTTCAACGCCACGTTTGGCCCGCTGATGATCCCGCTGCTGCTTGCCATGCCGTTCGGTCCGCTGCTCGCGTGGAAGCGTGGCGATGCGGGCGCTGCCATGCGCAAACTGTATCCGGTGCTCGCCGCCGCCGCCGTGGCCTTGGTCGTGACGCTCGCGTTGACGGTGCGCGGTCCATGGCTCGCCCCCCTCGGTTTGGCACTCGGTGTTTGGGTGATGGCGGGTGCCATCGCCGAACCCTTGATGCGCGCACGTTTTGGCGCGGCCCCTTGGGATGAAGTCCAACGCAGATTGATAAATCTGCCGCGGGCAGCCTATGGCTCGATGCTCGCGCACTTCGGCGTAGGCCTCATGGTTGCCGGCATTGTCGCCACAAGCGCCTATCAGACCGAGCGCATCGTGGTGATGAAGCCGGGCGCGACCATTGATGTTGCCGGCTACAATCTGACGTTCAAGGGCGTGGCACCAACCACAGGCCCGAACTACGCCGAGCAGACGGGCACGTTCGAAGTGATGCGCGGGGGGAACGCCGTTACCACTCTGTGGCCGGCAAAGCGTCTCTACAATGCCCCGCCGCAGCCGACGACCGAAGCCGGCATCCACAATTCGTGGCGCGGCGATCTCTATGTCGTGATCGGTGACCCGCAGCCCGATGGTGGGTTTGCCGTGCGGCTCTATTTCAATCCGCTGGTCCGTTTTATCTGGATTGGAGCTTTGATCATGTTCATTGGCGGCGGCGTTTCACTCAGCGACCGCCGCTTGAGAGTCGGCGCACCGGCTGCGGCGCGCAAGACGGGCGCTGCGGTTCCAGCGGAATAAGCAAGGCGATGCAGATGCTTCGAATTCTGATGTCACTTTTGCAGAACATGCGGCTGTTGCTGCTTTTAGCGGCCATGCTGGTGATGCCCCCAGCCGTGCCAGCTTTTGCGGTTCAACCCGATGAAATCCTGAGTGACGCCGCGCTCGAAGCCCGCGCCCGGTCCTTGTCGCATGGGCTCCGCTGCCTCGTCTGCCAGAACCAATCGATCGATGACTCCGATGCGCCGCTGGCGCGTGATTTGCGGCTGCTGGTTCGCGAGCGCTTGGTAGCCGGAGACAGCGACGAACAAGTTTTGCAGTTTCTGGTGGCCCGGTTTGGCGAGTTCGTTCTGCTCAAGCCGCCGGTCAATACATCGACGATCTTGCTCTGGCTGGCGCCGCTGGTGTTGCTCGCCGGGGGGACACTTCTCGCAATACGTGCGATCAACGCGCCGCGTGAAACGCCCAGCGGCCAAGGCCTGACGGCGGATGAAGAGCGGCAACTGCGCGATGTGATCGCCAACTCCCCAAATGGTGATCGCCCCCCTGGAGCCAAGACGTCCTAATCACGCTCTCGCCCTATTCAAGGCACGACTTTGGTTTTCGCAGAACTCGTTACACCAAGACCGTTGATGCTGCCGGTTTCGATGCGAGGAGCAGCTTCGTGCTGGGGTTTCGCCACAGTGGCGATGTTTGACGCGCGAAGGGCATCGAGCACTTTGGCTGTTGCCAATCCGGTGATGGGCAAGCCTTGCATGTGCTCGAAGACTTTGATGGCAGCCGCGCTTTGCCCATTAAATGCGCCCGTGCGCGGCCCTGAGTAAACGCCCATCCCGGAAAGCAGGGCTTGTACTTCGCGCATGTCGTTGCGAGTTGAGATAAAGCGCGTTTGATCAAGAAGGCGCAAGGCCTGCTGAAAGGCGTGGACCCCGACGGCAGTGTTGGCGACGTTCTCCGATTGATAGCGATGTGTGACCGTGCCGTTGAGCATCAAGACGCGCGACTGCACGTAGGTGCCGACGTTGATCCCCACCACTTCAGGACCGTTGTCGCCATCGATGAGTAAGGGCGATCCTGAAGAGGCTCCGCCGGTGTCGCAGGAATGCAAGATCAACTCGGAGGCGTCGCTGAAATCTGAGCTGATGGTCTTCCAATCTGCGCGCGAGAATGAGCGCGAGACGCGGCATGGAGAACCGAAGGCAAGTTTTGCTGCCGGAAAATCCCGATGATAGCCAATTTGATAGAGCTGCTGCGCCGGCGGCAAAGCCGTTAGATCTGCGGCCCGGCGCGCGCTGAGGGGCAATCCGCCGGCACTGCAGGCCGGCCTTTCAAGGCGCACGAGCGCCCAGTCTCGTGTCGCCTCAATCGGCGGGCGCACATTGAGGTCCATTGAGCCGGCCGCAACGTGGGGAACAGCCGCGCCCGTGTGGGTGCCGGCGATGCGAACAGCCGATGCAGCCGGCCGCCCATGCAACTTGAAGCGGAAGCCCGCGAGGTCTGGTCGCGGTTCGTTGCGCGTGCGGAAAAGGCAATGGCTAGCGGTGGCGACGACGGTTTCGCTGACGCAGAACGCGGTGCATTGCATGCGCGAGCGCAGATCGGTCATCGTGCCGATTTTGAACGCCAACGCGCGGTAGGCCACAGGCAGGTCTTGACGATCGTCCTGGCCGAATACGGCAACCGGGTGCAGCAGCGATTGCATGCCCGGAACAGCAGGGACCGCTTGGTTCCATGCTACCTGCTGGGCAGGAGCTGGAACCGGCATGCCGGTCGCAGCCATCAGTACCCCTGCCGCTAAGGGTGTCAGAACGGGACGCCAAGTTTGCGCAGCACGCATTCATTAATTCCCGGACATTGGCCGCTAGTCTTGGCCACATTACGAACTCTTAAGGCGGCTGAAATGCGGCTGTAATGGCCCATCGCCTAAGGCTGGAGCATCGCTAAACCTTGCTTTGCAAGACGGAGGTTCCTCGCATGCAGAGTTCTCAGACCACCCCAAGCCGTTCGACTGCCGCAGCAAATTACGGGCCAAAGCAGGCCGCGCGGCGCAGCGCACGTTTGGGCCTTTCGGCTGCCGCGCTGGCAGGTGGATTGCTTGCCGCCGGCCCGCTGTTGGCCGTGGCACCAGCCTATGCTCAGTTGAAGCCCGCAGACAGCCTTGAAACACCTTTTGGCCGCGCACCTTTAACGTTCGCCGACATCATCCAAAAGGTGAAGCCATCCGTCGTCAGCGTCTCGGTGGTCAGCGGCGGCTCTAAGGCCAAAATGGCCTCGAAGGACGAAGGCGCCGAAAAGGGTAAGGGTCAGCGCCGTTTGCCGGAGGGCATGCCCGATATCCCGGAAGATTCGCCGCTCTATGACTTCTTCTTCAAGAACATGCCCAAGGGTAAGCAGCAGGAAGAGCGGCCCTCGCAGGCTCAGGGTTCGGGCTTCGTGATTTCGGCAGATGGCTATGTCGTCACCAACAATCACGTTGTCGAAGGCGCCAACAAGATCCAGGTCAGTTTCGATGATCAGGAAAAGTTCGACGCCGAGTTGATTGGTACGGACTCGCGCACTGATCTGGCACTTTTGAAGATCCAGTCGTCAAAGAATTTCCCGGCCGTACCCTTTGCTGCTCAGCCGCCACGCGTTGGCGATTGGGCTTTGGCGGTCGGCAATCCGTTCGGTCTCGGCGGCACGGTCACAGCGGGAATCGTCTCGGCGCTTGCTCGTGACATCAACCCGGGTCCCTATGAATTCTTGCAGATTGATGCTGCCGTCAACCGCGGTAACTCGGGTGGCCCGACGTTCAATCTTCAGGGCGAAGTCATGGGTGTAAACACCGCCATCTTCAGCCCGTCGGGTGGCAACGTCGGGATCGCATTCGCCATCCCGGCCAAGACGGTTGTCGATGTGGTCGAGCAGCTAAAGAAGAGCGGTTCGGTGAGCCGCGGCTGGCTTGGCGTCAAGATCCAGAACGTCGACGAAGATACACTGGCTGCTTTGGGCTTGCCTGAAGCAAAGGGCGCGTTGGTGAGCGAAATCACGCCGGAAGGTCCAGCTTCAGGCTCGGGTCTCAAGGTGCAGGACACCATCTTGCAGGTGAATGCGGACAAGATCAACGACAGCAAGGATCTGGCCCGCAAAATCGCCGACCTTCGCCCCGACGCGATGGTGGAACTGAAGGTCTGGCGCGGTGGTGCCGAGCAGACCGTCAAGGTTAAGCTCGGCAAGTTCCCGGGCTCGACGGAAGAGATCGCCAAACTCGAACAGGGCCAGGCACCTGATGCCGACGGAGACGGTGGCGTGGAAGTCGACAAGCTCGGTTTGAGGCTCGCACCCGCCAAGTCTAAGGGCGAAAAGGCTGACGGCGTCGAAATTGCCGACGTTGCCAACAACTCGGACGCTGCTGAAAAGGGTCTGAAGGCAGGCGACATTATCCTGCAGGTCGACGGAACACCCGTGTCGAGCCCTTCAGACGTCGTGGCCAGCGTCGATAAGGTTCACGGCGACGGCAAGAAGGCGATCATGTTCTACGTCAAGACCGCCGACCAGAAGCGCATTGTGCCCTTGCGCTTTGGCAAGAAGGGTTAATCCCTTTGTCTGCCCCGCGTCAGATCTAACAACACCGCGGCCTGGGACCTTCGAGTTCCAGGCCGCTTTTTTTCCGGCGCGTCGTTGTCGTTTCCGCTACCATGCCGGACGACCGGCGGTTTCGCCACTCTCTCACCCTCTCAACGGAACTCTCATGCGTGTTTTGCTGATCGAAGATGACCGCGAGACAGCACAGTTTCTCGTCAAGGCGCTGAAAGAAAGCGGACACACCGCTGATCTCGCAGCTGATGGCGAGACGGGTCTGGCCATGGCACTGGAAGGCGCTTACGACGTGCTGGTCGTTGACCGTATGCTGCCGAAACTCGATGGCCTCAGCGTCGTCAAGACCGTGCGCGCCGAGGGCCGCCGTGCACCGGTTCTTATCCTCTCGGCGCTGGGTGATGTCGACGACCGCGTCAAGGGCCTGCGTGCTGGCGGCGATGACTATCTCACCAAGCCCTATGCGTTTTCTGAACTGCTGGCGCGTCTCGAAGCGCTGGGGCGGCGCGCCGTGCCTGAAGAGCAGGAAACTCGCTATGCTGTCGGTGATTTGGTGCTCGACCGGCTCTCACATCGCGTCACACGCGGCGGCGAAGGCATTCCCCTCCAGCCACGCGAATACCGTTTGCTCGAATATTTGATGAAGCATGCCGGCCAAGTCGTGACGCGCACGATGCTTCTCGAAAACGTCTGGGACTATCACTTCGATCCGCAAACGAACGTGATCGATGTGCACATTTCACGGCTGCGCTCCAAAATAGATAAAAGCTTCGACCGGCCGTTGCTGCATACGGTACGCGGCGCGGGCTATATGGTCCGAGATGGCGCTCCTTAAATCCGCAGCAGGGGTTTTCTCCACCGCAGCCTTCCGGCTAACGGCCTCTATTCTGGCGACGTTCACGTTGCTGGCGGCGGTGGTCGCGTATCTGCTGTTCCAACAAACGAACGATGTGTTGTCGGAGCAGGTAATTGCAACGCTCCGCGATGAAGCTGCCACTTTGAGCCGTGAAGCCGAGATGGGAGGGCTTGCGGGCCTTACTGAGGCAGTGCGCGTTCGCAGCCGTCCCGATGGCCCTGGGCTTTATTATCTCGCCAATGGACAGGGGCAGAAGCTGGCCGGAAATCTCAATCGCGTGCCGCCGGAACTCAGCGCCAATCCCAAGGGCGCCGTGTTCCGTTATGAGCGCGGGAGCGGCGCGAGTGCTCGCACGCATTTGGCGGTTGCTGTTCCAGCGCCGATCATGCCATTGCCTTTAACCCCGGCGCCATGGACGTCTGGCGTCAAGCTTGTTGTCGGCCGCGACGTAGAAGAACAACGCATCTTTGCCGAACGCATGAAGGGAATATTTTTTTTCGGCTTTGGCGTGCTGACGTTGGCTGGCTTGCTCGGCGGGCTTGCCATTGGCCGCGTCGTCATGGGCCGCATCGAGACGATGACGTCAGCCAGCCGCTCGATCATGGCGGGTGACCTTAGCCGCCGTATCCCGCTGGCGGGATCGGGCGACGAGTTGGATGATCTGGCGCTGAGCCTCAACGCCATGCTCGAGCGCATCGAGCAACTGATGAATGGACTGAAAGAGGTTTCCGACAACATCGCGCACGACCTCAAAACGCCGCTCAACCGGTTGCGAAACCGGGCCGAGGCGTCGCTACGTGATCCACGGGGCGAGGCCGCGCACAAGGAAGGTCTTGAGCGCACCATCGAAGAAGCCGACGAGCTGATCAAGACATTCAACGCCCTGCTGTTGATTGCACGGCTCGAGGCCGGTGCCGTCGAAGAGAACAGCGAAACCTTCGAATTGGGAGCCCTGGTTCGCGACGTAACCGAACTTTATCAGCCTGTGGCCGAAGAGGCCGGGCAGAGCCTCGCTGTTGAGACTGCTGACGGCCCTTTGATTAGGGCCAACAAGCAACTTGTGGTGCAAGCCGTTGCCAATCTCATCGACAATGCCATGAAATATGGCAGCGTCCTGACAGCCCGCGAGGGTGCAAAGGCGGGAGCTGGGCAGGGCGGGGCAAATGGTGCAGCCTCTACGATTTCCATCACCGTAAGTCATGCAGGGACGAATGCCGAAATTGCCGTCGCCGACCGAGGACCCGGGATCAGCGCCGCCGACCGCGAGCGCGTTCTGAAGCGCTTTGTGCGGCTCGAACAAAGCCGCACCGCACCAGGCACGGGGCTCGGGCTTAGTCTTGTCGCCGCCGTTGCGCGCTTGCACAAAGGTGCGGTACGCCTGGAGGACAACGCGCCGGGGCTGCGCGTGGTGCTGAGCCTTCCCGTTTAAGGTCTCTCGTTGCCCCTTCTGCTGAGCTCACAATACAGAAGGCTGCCGATGTCTCTGCCGCTCCACAAGAGCATTGTTTCGTCTCCCTTCTGTCCCGCAGAGGGCGCGCATTGGGAGCGGCTGTCCGGTTTGGAAGCGGAAGCCGAAGCGGCCGGTGAAGCCTCCAACGCGCTGCTATTGGCACTTCAAGGGGAACCGGTGCGGCAGTTGCTGGCCGGTATTTTTGCAGGCTCGCCTTATATCCGCACGGCAGCGCTGCGCGATCCGCTCCGGCTTCAGAGATTTTTGATCACTCCGCCTGAGCGGTCTATGCAGGTGTTGTGCGATACCGTTGCGGCCGATCTGACGGCCGCCGCCGATCTGCCGGCTGCCATGCGCGCCGTGCGCGTGTTCAAAACCTCGGCGGCGCTATTGATCGCGTTGTGTGACCTTGGCGGCGTCTGGCCAGTGATGCGCGTCACGCAAGCCCTGACCCAAACCGCCGACGCCGCCCTGCAGGGCAGCGTCAATTTCCTGTTCCGGCAAGCCATGGGGCGCGGCGATTGGTTGGGAACGGACCCGGTTCATCCCGGCCAGACCTCAGGCTACATCGTTCTTGCCATGGGCAAGTATGGTGCGTTCGAACTCAACTATTCGAGCGATATCGATCTCATCGTCTTCTATGACTTAGAACGCACGCGCCTGCGTGAGGGGCTCGACGCCAAGCCGTTCTTCGTGCGCTTGACGCGCGATCTGGTGCGGCTGATGGATGAGCGCACGCAAGACGGCTATGTATTTCGAACCGATTTGCGCTTGCGTCCCGATGCGGGGGCGACGCAGATTGCGCTCTCGACCGATGCCGCATTCAACTACTACGAAAGCTTCGGCCAGAACTGGGAACGCGCCGCCCTGATCAAAGCGCGTCCAGTTGCTGGCGATATCGAAGCCGGCGACCGCCTCCTCGCAGATCTCGCGCCATTCGTCTGGCGCAAGTATCTCGACTTCGCCGCCATTGCCGACGTGCATGCGATGAAGCGCCAGATCCACGCCCATCGCGGCTTTGGCGGCATCTCGGTTCCCGGTCATAACGTCAAACTGGGGCCGGGCGGCATACGCGAGATCGAGTTCTTTGCTCAAACTCAGCAGCTGATCGCTGGCGGGCGGCAGCGCGATTTGCGCGTGCGCGATACGCATGCGGCGCTCGATGCGCTGACGGTGCGCGGTTGGATCAAGCCCGAAGTGCGCGACACGTTACTGACAGCCTATTGCGAACTGCGCCGTATCGAGCACCGCATCCAAATGGTGGCCGACGAGCAGACCCACGACGTGCCCGAACAGCCCGCGGACCTTGAACGCTTTGCTCACTTCTGCGGCTTTGAAACTGTCGAAGCCTTTTCCAGGCACTTGATCAAAGTGCTGGAAACCGTGCAGCGGCATTATCAGGTGCTGTTCGAGGACAGCACAGAGTTGAGCTCAGACGGTGCCAATATGGTCTTTGCTGGCGAGACGGACGATCCCGGCACGGTGGCGGCGCTCGCAAGCATGGGCTTCACGCAGCCGTCAGGGGTTCTGGCAGGTGTGCGCGGCTGGCATCATGGCCGTTATCCTGCCGTGCGCTCGCCACGCGCGCGCGAGCGCCTTACCGAAGTGCAGCCGCAGTTGATCGCCGCGTTGGGCGCGTCCGCCGATCCCGATTTGGCCTTCGCCGGTTTCGACCGGTTCTTGTCGTCGCTGCCCGAGGGCGTGCAGTTGTTTTCGCTGCTGCGCGCCAACCCGAATTTGTTGCGGCTCGTAGCCGACATCATGGGAACGGCGCCGCGGCTGGCGCGCATTCTCTCCCGCAGGCGGCGCTTACTTGATGCCGTTCTCGATCCGCGCACGTTTGGCGCGTTGCCCGTGCGCGCTGACCTTGAAGCCGTGATCGCGGCGGAAACTCCCGCGAGCGGCGATTTGCAAGAGGTGCTGGATCGCGCCCGCGTCGTTGGCCAGGAGCAGGCGTTTCTCATTGGCGTGCGTGTGTTGACGGGAACCATTCACGCGGGCCAAGCGGGCAGCGCTTATGCATTGCTGGCCGAATGTCTCATCGCGCGCCTGCAGGAGTCCGTCGAAGCGGAATTGACGCGCGCCCACGGCCGGGTTCCCGGCGGGGCGGCGGCTGTTGTTGCCATGGGCAAGCTCGGCGGGCGCGAGATGACCGCCACCTCGGATATCGATCTCGTTCTAGTCTATGACTTCGAGCCCGGCGCTTTGCAGTCAGACGGCGAGCGCCCGCTGGCCCCCAGTCAATACTATGCCCGGTTCACTCAGCGGCTGGTGATGGCCTTGTCGGCGCCGACCGCCGAAGGCCAGCTGTACGAAGTCGATATGCGGTTGCGGCCATCGGGCCAAAAGGGCCCTGTTGCCACGCAGCTTTCGAGCTTCAGATCGTACCATGATCAGGAGGCGTGGACCTGGGAACGGCTGGCGCTGACCCGGGCGCGCGTGGTGAGCGGGCCGGACACCTTGCGCCGCTCGGTCGAAGCGACGATCCACGAAACGCTGACCCGGCCGCGCGACCGGACCAAGATCGCATCGGACGTTCGCGAGATGCGGGACTTGATTGCCAAGGAAAAGGGAACCGGCAACGTCTGGGACCTGAAGCAAGTGCGCGGCGGCCTGGTCGATCTCGAGTTCATCGCTCAATATTTGCAATTGGTTCACGCCCCCGCGCATCCTGAAGTGCTCGATCAAAATACACTTGCCGTGTTCCAAAAGCTCGGCGCGGCGGGGCTGTTGAGTGCGGCAGATGCCGAAACTCTCAAGGCGGCATGCCGGTTGCTGCATGATCTGGGCCATGTT
>Ga0247837_1005770_pt1 | contig 18181 bp, 17 predicted proteins | sample LaCtaG_2_FD_187115 | JGI IMG/M metagenome (GOLD analysis project Ga0247837, IMG submission 187115) | Freshwater microbial communities from meromictic Lake La Cruz, Castile-La Mancha, Spain - LaCruzMarch2015_14.5m | ecosystem: Environmental > Aquatic > Freshwater > Lake | place: Spain: Castile-La...
GGGAATCAAGCTGGGGATGTCGTTGGGCGTAGGCTTGTCCTTCGCCCTGAGTCTCAAGCGCTACTTCCCTGAGGCGTTCTTCACTAACAGCACAGGTATGTACGTAGGCACCACGCTCGCAATCATTATCCCCTGCTTCTGCCTCGCCAACGTGTACACAAACCGGGAAGTGATCCACCAGCTGGGCCACCTGGAAGAACTACATAGACGCGTGAAAGCCCATCAAAGAGTGCAGAACAGGAAGTAGACTAAGCTACCCTATGGTCAGCTTGTAGTGGAGCAGCTTGTGACCTTCCTCGTTGTGGTCTTGGAAGGCGAAGAGGTTTATCATGCTTTCTAGGTCCAGCACGTAGCACTTCTTTTGATCTCTTTCTTCCTCTAGCGACATAGCGACTGTCTGAGCCCTACCCACCAGCACCAACTCCTCAGCAGTTATCTCCGTGTTCCATATCTTCAGTGTATACTTACTCGGCACTTCCTGCAGAGTCCGAAACTGCGGGAAGAACAAATTCCGTCCAGCGTCCATGAAGATATAGGTCAAAATCGTGGTTTTCTGCCCTGCGATATCAAATGTGTGTAGAAGCTTCACGCATCCTGCAGAGCTGGGCAGCGCAGAGGAACGCAAGCGACTGGAGTACTCCGCACTGTCGCCGAATATATCGTAGTGCGGTATACGGTGCCGTGTGATTAGATGCTGCAAAATCCCATCCCGGTGTCCCTCCCACCTGCAGTTCTGTATCAAGCACTCGATGTTGGGGTTGTAGGGACAGTGCTCTTCATGCACAACTCGTTCGGAAAGCTTCATAGTGAAGCTGCAGCCCTGGAAACGGCAGTGGTAGTCGATTGCTGAGAGTTGCTGCTCCAGAGGGTAGTTGCGCAGCTTCTTGCCGATGTTGTCGCGGCAACTTGGACACTTCGGGGACTTGATGGCACAGGCGGAACAGATGGAGTGGCCGCTGTCGCATTGGAAGATAGGCACTGAGAAGTACTCAATGCAGATAGGACACTGCAGGTAGTTAAAGAAGGTGGAGTCCGGCTTCAAGTTGTCTCCCAGGTCTGACATTTATAGGACTCTAGTTCAAACCGCTGCACCACACCCAAGTCCCCAGCCTACATATACCCAGCTCTAGCAAGTCAGAGGCTATTTCTGTGGAAAGCTTAGGAAGCGAGTCTACTGCGACGACAGTGCGACTAGGACTTCGTAGATGAGGACTTGGAACTCAGACAGACTGATTGTGCCGTTTCCGTCGCTGTCCAGGGCTTTCAGGACTCCGTCCACGTCGCTTTGGCTGGGGGGCGGCATCTCTGCGTCTTTCGCTATTTTAACCAGCATTGCCTTGAGTTCGTCCGCCTCGATTTGCCCGGAGTGGTCGGTGTCCACCTCGTCAAACACCTCCTTGGTGAGTTCCCACACTTTCACCTTATCTGCCAATATTTCCTGAATTTCTGCCATGGGATTATATGGGAAACAGGCAACTGCGGGCTGTTTATTTGCTAGCGGAAGGTGGCTCTTCTTTCCTGCCCAAATAGTGCGTAATTGGGACAAAAGTAGGTCCGATTTGTATATACCGAGAGGGAAATATACGATAATCCACTGAAAGTCTGGTATAGACGTCGCAAAAATAGACAGAAAATCACTTTAAAGCGATTGAGATTAGGGATAGATAAAAAACTTGCCTTTTAGACTATGTATTGGACACTGATATCGCATTTGAAAGCACTTTTGTCGTGGAAAAGGCTTCATTATGCAAAAAAGCCTTGTTTCTCAGAAAAACAGGAATAAACTAGACCGAATTGCGTACACAAGTGCTGAATTAACAACAGACTCAAGGCAATTATACGGGCGCAAGACTTCAATTAAGGCATTTGTCTACTGTGTGCCCCGGCTTTTGATACAACTCGTTATCGCGAACAATCACTCTAGTGTCTCAATGAGCATCAATATTGCTGATTCCCACCCTTCGGGCTCGTCTCCTTTCTGCGTCACTCTGACACTACGCCGCTCATTCTCCCAATCCTCTGCTCTTTTCCCACAATGTTATAAAGGGAGTTGGCAGAACTCATCATCGACGGTATATAGTTTCAATACATCTCAGGAAACTTGCAATAAGTTCACTTACGACAGCATTTCCGTTATCCTTGGCGCTAGTCTATCCTGACTCAAGTCTGCGCGCTGAGAAGATTAACAGCACATCTAGCAGTGCGTGTTTACTTCTTCGGTAATCAGACAGTAAGGTTGGGCGGCTTGCCTACTGTGCACCCCAGCTTTTGATACTATTAGTGTTCGCGAATAATGGCTCGAGTGTCTGCCTTCGACCTGCTTCCCCCTCCCCCACCTCGCAAAGGCCCGTTGCCAGTTCGCAACCTGGACGCTGTGCAGCTGAACGTGCTGTGCATCAACTGCGAGGAAATGATAGACGTGACTTATGTGGAGCAGCACTCCCGCATCTGTACTCGCATCTCTGAAGAAGTGCGTAAGGCCGAGCGGTCCGAAGACCCTCTCAACCCTGTGCATCTGCGCATCACAAAGCTGCGCCTCTTCCTGCAACACCTGGCCGAAGACTCGCACTCAGGAGAACGCAACTACTTGATGATCATGATGAGACTGCTGCAGCAACTTACGAACTCCCCCACTGAGGAAAGCACGCAGGAAGTCCTCAAGTCTCTCAGCTCGCTGATTGCGACCTTCACAGGGGCGGACTCACTGCTGTTGTTCCTGGAAAGGGTGCGGTCGCTGGCTTTGGAGCAGGCGAATGCACTGAATTGGCTGGAACTCCAGCACAAGAAGAACGAAATCGAGGACCTGCGCTCCCAAGTCCAGGCGCAAAAGCAAAAGGTGCAGATTTGGCAACGCACTCTTCTCAAGGCCCGCGAAAGCGCCCCTCCCCCTCAAATTGAAAACCTGAAGAGTGAAGCCGTCTCCCTCAAAAGCGGCTCCGACTCCACCTTTTCCCTGGCTGTGGAGGACGAAGCGGCTGGCCAACTCTTCGCCATGCCGAGGGAAGACCAGATGCGCGACTCAGAAGAGCTGAAGCGGGCTTTTTTCTCGCAGTGTCTGGCTGTGAAGATGAGTATGAAGTCGAAGGACCGAGCGCAAGTAGTGTCCATCCCGCCGCTGTTTGAAAAGGCGCTTAGTGAGAAAGTGCCAGTCGAGGAGTGGGCGGAATTCATCCGAAAGGAACTCAGTTCCCCTGAAAACTGGGGAGAGAAAAAACCCTCGTCCAAGCGATTTTCAGCGCGACCGGTCAATACCCGCTTTTCCTACTTCGAGACAATCCCCGAGGAAGGCCACGACTATCAGTAACAGTTAGGCCTGTAGCATGAATTCACTACTTGTTCGGGTCCTCCTTCGCCAGCTCTTCAAATAGCATTCTTTGTTTGAGCGTCAGGCTGTGGGGAACTTGTAACTGCACTTGAACGAATAGGTCGCCACACCGTTGATTGTCAGGGGGCAGGTGCGGCACTCCCTTCCCTGGTAGTCTCTTGGGAACTCTGAAATCCTCTCCCGAGTCCAGCTTCATACTCAGCTTGCCCTCAAGTGTGTCCACCTGCACTGCTCCTCCCAACGCTGCCTGAGATAGTGGTATCTGCACAGTCGTATACAAGTCGAAGCCTTCTCTTCGGAACACAGGATGACTCTGGACTGTCACCTTCACAACGAGGCTGCCTGGGAGTCCTACAGAGTGTCCCTTTCCCATCACTCGCAGGATCATTCCTGTGTCCACTCCAGCAGGGATATTTATGAGTTCTGTGACGTGAGCATTTGTAATACCGCTGCCGTGACATGTGGGACAGTAGTGACGGATGACAGTGCCTGTCCCTTTGCAGTTCTGACAAGGGCTTTGGAATGTAACAGGGCCTTGCTGGAAATAAAAGACTCCCAGACCTCCACAGTGGGTGCATTTAGTAGGGGAGGTGCCGGGCTTGACCTTAGTCCCCTGGCAAGTCGGACACACAGTTCTGCGCTCTAGCACGACCTGCACTTGGCCTCCTTTCACAGCATTCATAAAGGGTAAAGTCACACTAATGTTGATGTCTTCTCCTTGAGTGGGCTGTTTTGCACTGCCTGCCTGTCCCGTGAACATCTGCTCGAAGTCGTTCAGAATGTCCTGAAAACTGCCGAACCCGCTAAAGCCCTGCTCTCTGTAGTCTCCCGCCCTCGCCTGCTCCTGCTCGTCCCCAGTCACATCCGTGGCATCGTACATTCTGCGCTTCTCAGAGTTGCTAAGAGTATCGTAAGCTCTGAATAAGGGCTACTCCGCAATTTCAGCAAAGCGTTGTTTTGCGTTGGCTGCCTTGCTGACGTCTGGGTGGTGCTGTTTCGCTAGAGCGAAGTAGGATTTCTTGATGTCCTGCTCAGAGGCACTGCGGTCCACGCCTAGAAGGCCTGTGTGACTCCCACCATAGTAGTCCTTCCGAGCACTGAGTCCTCCTGAAGATCTGAACCAGCGCTGCAGCTTCGCGAACATTAGTCTTCGGATCACTTATTAAGCGCAGATACTATCAACTGGTCTCTTTAGCATGGAACTGGGTCTCAAGCTGGTCCTTCACTCGTGCCAGGCGCTGCTTCAGGCCCACCTGCGGCCTGGCGTCTCTGCTGGGAATGCTGTCAGGACTGTGCACTGGAGGCCTGGCGGGTGGAGAGATGTGCAAGTCTCTTCGAGTGTCCTGCAACGCCTCTCTCCTCAGTGTCTCGATTTCCACCCTCAACTGGCGCACTTCCGCTTCAGACTGCTGTCCCTTCGTAGTGCGCACTTCAGCGGTAAGTCTGGCTTTCTCCCGCTCCAGTGTTGCGAGTTGAGCCATTAGTGCGGCGTTCCTTCTGCCTTCTTCTTGTCCCTGGTTTCTCTCTAACTCCAACGCCTTACGTGTCCTGGTGAGTTCTCGCTCCAACTGTCTGCCTTGTTCCTCGGCTTGCACGAGGTTTCTCTGCATAGTGCTCACTCTAGCGGAGGCTACTTCTTCAGCTCTGCTTTCTGCAATAGTCTGCCACTGCGTGTTTTTCTCCAGCGCCACGCTAGTTTCTGTTTCGATCCGGGCTTGTGTGTCGCGCACAAGGCGCTTGCTCTTGGCGCGTTCCTTGCGCTCCAGGTCCAGTTCTCTTTCCAGACTATTAATCACCTCTTCGAAGGTGGATTTGTGGGAGTTGGCGGCTGCCAGTGAGTCTTGAAGGGAGCGGACTTGGTCCTTTAGCTGGAAAAGTGTGGATTCATCGACCATTTTCGCTCGTATTTCAGTGATTTCCGCTTCTTTATCTCTTCGCAGTCTCTGCACTTCTTTAAAAAGTGAGTTTTTTTCCTCTTCAAGCAACTTGACTTTGCGCTCACTTTCCTCCAACTGTCCATCCTTATCCGCACTCAGGATTTGCAAGGTGTTTGCCTCTTCCCTCAGTCTTTTCTCACAGTCTTTCAGTATCTGTCCACAGTTCCTATGCGCCGCTAGCAGTTCTTCGTGCTTCTCCCGGTCTTCCTGTCTGCTGCGCTCATACTTAGCCCTTTCCCCTGCCAGCTGAGTCTGGAAATCTCTCCTTTCTTCGTCCAGAGCAGAAGTGTGGGCATTGAGGAGTGCAGATGTCTTGGCCAGGTCTCTATCCTTGTCTCTGAGGACCTGTTCAAGTGAAGCCAGGCGGTAACTGACCTCTTCTTGCAGTTGTAAGGCCTGGGACTCGCGAGTTCTCAGTTCCTTTGCAGTGCTCTGTGCATCCTCTAGCTGCTGTTTCAAGAAGTCGCTTTCTGCTCTGTAGTCGTCGTCTTTGGAGTCGAGCAGTCTGCGCATGTCAGCCACATCAGCGTCTTTGGCCTTGCAAGCAGACGTGAGTGCAGCGACCTGCTGTTCCAAGCTGCTGAGTTCCCGGTCCCTCTCCTCTATGAGTTGGAAGTTGTAGTTGAAGTCCTCGCACACCCGCTTCAACCGCTGCTGAAGCTCTGAAGCGAATTGGTCTTTGAGTGTGAGTTGCTCTTGCAGTTGGGAGATGCGCAGTTTGGCTAGGTGCTGCAGTTCTTTTTCCTTGCGCAGCAGAGCCTCCGATATGCTGTCGTGGTCCTCCTCCATTTCAAAGCAGTATTCATCCCACAGCCTGCGGTTACTCACTATGGCAATGCCAAAGTCGCCCAAAAGGAGCTTAGAGACCTTTGATGATTACGAACAACGGCACGCAGTCACCACCCCGCACTCTATCGAAGCCTGTATGAGAGAAGGCATCTCTCCCGCTGACCTGCTCTACAAGCCCCAATCCGCCTTCGAACCGTCCTCTCCCGATCTCGAGCAACTTGAGTACGACTTCATGGAAAAGCGGAGACTGCAGCTGCTTGAGCAAGTCAGAGCCACAAGGCAGAGAGTCATTCTGGAGGAGGAGCTCTCGCACAAGCGGTCGTCTTCAGCGGGGGTTTCGCAGACGCGGGAATTCAGCAGTGACCTGGAGCGAGCGAAGGAGAAGCACGTCAAGTTCATTAATCAACTGATGGCGCAAGAGACGCTGGCCACTGAGAAACTGCAGCAGATTCAGAAGGAAAAGGAAGTGAGGGAAAAGAATGAGGCCAGAAGGAGGGAAGAGCGGGTCTTGAATGAACGTCGCAGGGCTGAGGAAAAGCGCCAAGCAGAGCTCGAGCAACTGGCCATGGAGCGGAGCCAGGCGAAGGCGGAGAAAACCGCAGCCTTCGAGCAATTCCGCAAAGTGCTTGACAAGATGCGGACTGAAGAAGCCAAACGAAAAGAACAGCAGCGCCAAGCAGAGCTCTCCAAACAAGAACTCGAGCAAATCAGACGACACAAGCTGCAGAAGGTGGAAACCACCCTGCAACAACAACTCTCCGCCAAAGAACTGCTGCTGCAGTCCAAGCGGCACGAGGAACTCGAGCGACAAAGGCGTCTGGCACAGGCTAGGAAGGAAATGAGACGCGAACTCGAGGGCAGAAGCAAGCAGAACAGTGAAAGACATGAAACTGTACGAGACAAGTTGAAGCAGCAGATGGAGGACAAGCGCCAGCTCTACTACACTCTCAAGGAGGAAAAGGACCGCAAGACGCACCGCTTTATGGAGCAACAGAGACGCTCGATGGAGAATTTGAAGCTGGTGAGTGAGGAGAGGACCGGCAGAATACAGCGAATTCGGGAGCAGTCGGAACTGATGATGCAGGAAAACAAGCGGGAGTTGATGCGCAGGAACAGGGAGAGTGAGCAGAAAGTGAGGGAGCAGCGGGAGAAGTTAGAGGCGGAAATGGCGCAGCGCAGGAGTCTAGACCGTCTGCGAGAGATAAAGAAGGAACTGAACATGCAGCGGCACAAGCGCAAGGAGGAGTACAGAGCCATGCAAGCCAAGCGCCGTCTAGAGGAACAGGACCGCAGGGTGAGTGCCTTCGCCAGGGCTCGAAGCGAATTAATCGGCGAGCGAGTGCGAATCAGCACAGAAGACGACATTCAACGCTACTACATGAAGGAAGCACTGTTCAAAATGACAGTAAGCAAGAAGTGGAACTTCGAGTTGCTGAAGAACATCAGTCAGGGCAAGATGAGGCGCAAGTCGTCGGTGGGCAGTCCGCTGTCCTAATGTGCAGATTAGCAGAGATTTGAGCCTTTCCTCGTAGCAGTGAAGGAGCAGTGCACCTCTCTCAGTCGCTCCTCGATCCAGGGCTGCCACTGGTGAAAGGGCAGTTTACAGTCTAGAGCTCGCTGGTACAGGGCGTGCGGGGACGCTCTGCAGATGGTGTCGATGTAGGGGGAGTTCAGCTTGATAGCCTGCACAGTCGACCTGGCACCTACGAGAGTGAAGAACTCCTCTCCTGGGTCTTTCCGCTGCCAAGCGTTATAGAGGCCTTCGACTTCTTAGGAGGCCGAATCGAGGTTGTCTCTACATTTTCTATGTGAATATAGTCCTCAGTGCTCCTGGTTGGCAGTATCTGCGCCTCTGCCACTCCCGCCTCTTGTTCCAAAGCAGCCTCCAGCCCCTCAAAGGAGTGTCTACTGGAGTGCGGAGACAGGTCCGCAGGGCGGCCAAGACCCAAGAAGATTTCCTCGTCTTGAAGAATATCTTCCCGAAGCGTGAGACTCAGGTCTCTGCGAGGGTGGGAGGGACAGAGAGGCTCCGCTTCTTCAGAGGAAGAAGCAGTCTCATCATGTGGGAAGGTGCGAGAGCTGCCGTGGGTAGTGGACAGCCCTGGGTCTCTTTCCACCGTCAAATCTTCCTCCAGTTTCTCTATTTGCTTCCGAGAAAGCAGCAAGTCGAACTCCAAGTACTTCACAGTTTCCCCGCTTTGCCTCAGCTTCAGCTCCAAGTTACTGGTTTTCTCCTTTCCACAATATGTTTTTGCCTCCATTTCGCTGCTTCACTCCTCCACTTGTTCTCCTTTTCCCTCATTTCCTCCAGTATTCTCTGCAATTCTTGAATCTCGTCTTTCAAATAAGTCTTTTCTCTGATCACACTTTCGCACAGAGCTGGGTAGATCGTACCTTCGAGTGACCCACACCTCTGCTCCAGTTCTAACCCAGTTTCTGATATATCTGCAGTATCTGGATAGAGTTCGCAAGGCTTTGCAGTGCACTGGAGAGTAGCGGCTTGCAGTTGGGAGGAGAGCGGAGATTGCTCAGTTTCAGCTATTAACTTGGTGAGAAGGTCGACTTTTGCCTCGGATTGGGTCAAAGCTTCCTAGGAAATCTCACTGTGCAGAGACGAAGTTCGTGTTGAGCTGTCTGCTGTGCCCAAATACAGACTTCGCTTTCTCTGGTTTTCCCTCTAGCTGGGTCTCTGCAACCTCATAGTCCTCCAGCAGCTGCCCTGCAGCCTCCGCTAATTCTCTCAGCTGCAGTTCTCGAGTGAGCAGCAATTGCACAATGTCCTGCAGTTCCTCTGTGTAGCACTGACCCTCTGGACTGGGTTTGCGCTCCAGCAGTCTCCTCTGTAAGAAGCCTGTCTCCATCTGCAACTGAACCTCTGCGACTTGCCTTCGCAGTCTCGAACACATTTATGTAGCTAGGTAGGCAGTAGCCATGGATGTTTGAGTGCTTTCTGGGCGGTAATGCGCAGCAAAGGGTCTGACTCTGTCATGCGCAGGACAAGGTTGCGGGCTTGGGTGGACACTCCTTCCCACCCTTTGCCAGCGAAAGTCACTCGAGACTGCTTGTTGCGTTCCAGAATGGCCGACTCCGTGGGCCCAGGAAAGGGCGAAGCGCCAGAAAGCAGCATATACAACACCACTCCGGCACTGTATATGTCCACTTTCTCACAGTACTGCTGCTTGCGGAGCAACTCAGGAGCCACGTAGCCCGGAGTCCCACACACCGTTCCCCTGTCTTCCTTCGCACCTATTGCCAGTCCGAAGTCTATGATCACACTTGAAAGACTTGCACTGGCCTCAACTAGTACGTTTTCCAGCTTGATGTCTCTGTGAATCACTCCCACTTCATGCAGATGCGCAATTCCGCGCAGCAAAGAAGTGGCCACTTCCTTCGCACCCTCTTCCTCCAGTTTCCCCTTCGCTTGAAGTCGGTCCAGTAAAGTGCCTCCTGAGATGTACTGGGACACCAGAGCTACACAGGCTTCTGACTCATACACCGCTATGAGCTTCCCGACATTGGGATGAGTCACCTGCCGCGAGATCTCGATTTCTCGAAGAAGTCGCCTGTACTTGCCTGGCACAGTTCTCAACTCCACACAAGTATATTTCTTTACAGCCACTACAGTCTGGTCCTTCCTGTTCTTAGCGAACTCGACCCGGGCAATAGCAGTGTGGTCTTTGAGTTCCTCGTACTGAGTGTGGAAGTCTGCACTCAGAGCTACTGTTCGCACGGCCTGTGTCCACTTCTCAGCCTCACGTTGGGAAGGGAAGTAAAGCACTAGCTGGTCGTTGCGACCCACACACAAGGCCAAGCCGAGTTCCCCGGCTTGTCTGGTGCTCACCTGTTTCCAGCGTAAATCCACTCCAATCGTCATTTCGCCCACTTGGTATAGCATTGTCCCGGCCAACACCATATGGTGACTGACCAACAACCCCCGTGGTGTCTGCTCAAAGAGACTCCCTTCTAGGGTAATTGGCCCTCGCACCGACTCGCACACCCTCCACAATCCTAGTCCTGGATTCAGGCGCGAGTCTTCGCCTCGAAAAATCGAGCCCATATTAGTCCTTAGCTTAATCTCCCTGCAAGGCTATCCTCGTTGCGAACTCAAAGCTGCTCGTGCGCAAATTCAGCACCCAAATCTCTTGATCCAGATTGAAGAAATAGCAGGAGTCGCCCACTATGACGGGCAGACACTGGCAAAACCAGGACTTGTCCATCTTTTGAGGGATCTGCTGACAAGAGGTCTTGCCAGACACTAGGTTGACAGTCATAAGTTCCTGCTCTAGCAGTAAAACTAGCTGGTTGTTGTACACACACAGGAGAGTAGTGTACTTGGGGGCCAGCAGATTCATGAGAGTATAGCGTAGTTTGACTGGGAACAGAGTGGTGGTGCAGGTGTTAGGGTCGAAGATTTCGATTTTCTTAGAGCCGTACCCTACAAGGTACACTTTGTCCTGCCAAATAGCAGCTGATACGCAGTCCTTGGCCTCCGACAGACTGCCCGTTTCCACCCACTCCTCTACTGATGTGTCGAACTTCTCTATGGACTTCAAGTACGCATCGTTATAGCCGCCGAATGCATATATTGATCCTTTGATTGCGAGTAGAGCGTGTCGACACCGCTCCACATTCATATCTGGCATTGGAGTCACCACCATCAGTGTCAAGTTGATAAGTTTGGCTTCCCGGAAGTACACTCCCTTCGCTGCAGAGTGCTTGTAGCCTCCCGTCACACATAGCACTCCGGGAGTGAATTCGCACCAGGAGCTGAACGACTTGAACTTGGACTTCATCTGGACAGTCACATCCAGCGGAATAGTACTGGGCACTGAATAGGCAAGCAAGCGAGTGGATCTGGGGATGAGGTAGTAAAGGTGCTTGACGGAGGCCAGAAGTCCTTCATAGTGCTGGTACTCTAGCACGCTTTGCAAAGGACTGAGCACTTGCTCTGGGTGCAGTGTGTAGGTGAACAGTTGGAAGTCACTTTTCATTAGCTCCACATTGGCGAAGTTGCTGTAGGACAAAAGTTGCTCCAGCTTGTTCCCTGTCTCAATCTTCCACTGGTAGCGATACGGCTCGATGACCTTCATACAGGTTTCAATGAGGCGCTGCACCACCTTCTCAGCAGTGCGTAGGGACTGCAGGGTGCTTTCCCGCCAACTCTCCACAGCAATAGTCATATCCTTCGCCAAAGTCACCACCGCCTCCTGACACATTCTCACCCTGTCCATATTCGCCTGCAGTGCTGCCTCCACCACATCAATCAGTTTCTGCCGATCCATGTACTCCTGGAAGGATCGGGAGTTGATGAAGAAGTCCATTGCCACTGCCGGGTGAGTCTCATGCACTTTGTCAATGTTCCTCACATGTTCGTCCAAACAGTCGCAGCAGTAAGTGACCCAGGGGTACATGCACTTGCACATGTAGACGGCTTTGGCACTGTGACACATTTGACACTCATAGGGTGAAATCACATGGTAGCAGGGCAGAGGTCTGTGGCGCAGGGTAGTCTGAAGGAAGTGCGAGGGAGCGCAGAGTGGACACATTTGGACGTGAGGGTCACTGCAGTAGCACTTGATCTCAGCAGGCTGCTCATGACAGAGGCTGCAAGTGTGGTCATTCATCTTACTACCATTAGTCCTTCTAGTTAGAAAGAAGCGGTTATTTCGCTATCAGCCGCTTGAAAGAAGCCTACACCTTCCTTCTCCCACACCTGCTCTCTGCGGTGGGCGGGCACGAACTTTAGCAGAATGGCCAGCAAAGTGCTCTTTTCTATCAGACGCTGTGCAACCAAGGACTTGCACACCATCGCTGGCGATTTCCCAGCATTTGAGCGGATGGAAGGGTTTGCCTTCAGCTTGAGCAGTTCTCTAACCTCATTCAAATGGCCTTTCCTCGCTGCAATGAAGAGAGCTGTGCGACCTGCACAGTCTCTCGCATCCACGAAGGTTCCGCTGTGCACTAGCATGGGAATCAACTCTGCATGGGCTCGCTTGGCTGCCCAGTGTAGTCCGGTCTGCTTCACGAAGTCGAAGCTGAGCGCCAGCCACCGGTTCTCTTTGAGTAGTCTGTGCACCTGCTTCACATCTCCGTCCTTGCAGGCCTGCAGGAAGAGCCGTGAGTTGGGGAGCTGGAAAGGCTTGTGCGGGATGAGAGTTCCGAGTCGAGGGATGAAGGAAAGCGGCACGCGTAGCTGTATCAGATGCTTCACTGCGGAAAAGGCTTTCCACGGCTTGTCTCTAAGCTGAGTGATGTGGTCTGAGAGGTGGACAGGAGTGCTAGGTGAAAGCTGCGCTTTGGCCTGCTCCAGCTCTTCATTGACCAGGGAAGTGCGCTGTTTGTTGAGTTGGCCCAGGACTAGAGCGGGCACAGAGCGGATATGCAGAGTGCCTGAAAGCGAGTGAGTGTAAATATGCTCCTTCGGTGAGTACCGCTCTAGGAAGGTATCCACTGTTTTGGCCTTGGCCAGCTCTCCGGACTTGTTCTCGTGCTTCAAAATCCGGTTTATTTTGGTTTTCATGTCTGAATTATAGGCCGATAGTCGGGCGCTGATGTCGTCTCGAAGCTGCTTGAGGCCCAATGAAGGGCGGAAAGTGAAGAATTCAGTGGCGGGCCGCAGTCGTCTAGGAACATGCACAATAGGGAAGGGGTTTCCTTGTGGAATGGGCTGGGAAGGTCTTGGCCGGGTGAGCAGGGAGCGGGTGGACAGCAGACCGCGAGGAGAGAAGGTGGAGGAAGTGGCGAGAGTGCGACTTTCGGTGAGGCGGGGCTTCGAGGCAGAGGCGAAGCTCTTGGACCTTTTCATGCTTATACTAGCCTGCTTTTATAGAAATATGGCTTGGGCGTATAGCGCAGGACACCAAGCTGCTCCGCAGAAATCCAAGCCTTTTTACATCGACTACATGGCCGTTCGCAAGTATGACCGCTTCCTTGAAGTGCACTATCGTGTTTTTCCCTACCAGAGCCATCCCTCGGACTGCGATGTGGAGGTGATCCTGAACAGAATGAATGAAAAGGGCTCGCTGGAGACTGGGAAAAGACTGTTCGCTGTGGGGCACATGCCTACTGCGCACTTTGACTTGGAGACAGTGACGGACCTGTCAGACCAACTCTACGGTGCCCATGGAGTCGTGCATAAACTGACCCGGGGCTATCTCTGCCTCAACTCAGACGACAAGCCGACCAAATACCCGCCTGACGCCATCCGCCACTGCCACATTGGAGACGAAGTCACTCTCGCAATGCACCCAACAGATGAAGAATGCAGCGAAATCGGCACCCAGAGAGCACCGAAAGATGCCTACCAGCGCCTCGTTGCAAAGCTTCACGAGAAACTCAAACCCTGCTTGACTACTAAATCCACTACTCCTGAGCGTCCTGAAGACGAACCAGCCCCAGTCCCTGTCAATACACTAGTCATTTTCCTGGACCGGTCCTTCATTTCCACCATAGAGAAGTACCCCAGTACTTTGGGCAAAGAGCGCCTGATCATCCAGTCGCAGCGTCTACTCTTCCCCACTAATGAGCACTGGGCCAACCAGGTGAGAGAGCTGGCCACGAATTTTAGCAGCTGGCGCAAGTCCCGGGGCGATGGCAACTGCTACTACCGCGCTGTGTCCATTTCCTACATTGAGGAAATGCTCAGACGCAAGAAGTTCGATAGGCTCCTCGCCCTCTATATGAAGCTACTGCACCAAGAAAACTACACCATTCCTACCGGCTTCGAAGACCACCACTTCTACTTCCTGCAGCACTTCGGCCAATTCGTCAACTCACACCAGTTCTCGGACCGAATTGTGCGAGACTTTCAAGAGTTGGAGATGGACTACGCCTTTGACAATGCAATGATTGGGGTTTTCCGCTGTCTGGCTTCGGATTGGCTGGAGACGAATAGCACCCATGACGAGATTTTCCCCTTTATCATGGATTCAGGCGTAGAACCGATACTGAGAGATATGAGAATGGATGAAAAGGAAGGGGAGGGACTGGCATTTGTTGCTATGGCGAACACCCTGCAAGCCACCATTCACCACATCATTGCCGACCAGTCCAGCCACAAGACGCACACTGAGACTTTCCGTCCTTTCTCAGGCGTTTCCGACGTAGAATTCAGCTTGCTGCTGCGGCCAGGCCACTACGACCTGATCTACCATAAAAACATGGATGAACTGGACTGCTACGACACCTGCCAGCAAGCCTTTAATTAGCTAGGAAAGCAGAATTAAATGGCAGAGGATGTGAAGTTCTATGGGATGAAGGGAGTGTATGGCTGTTTTTCCAACTTCTACCCTGCGGGTTTTACGCTGAGAGATAGGCAGTGGCCTACTGTGGAACACTTCTTTCAGGCTATGAAGTTCGAGGGGTCTGAGTATGCAGATGCTATTAGAACTGCTGCGAATCCCACTAAGGCCAAGCGCTTGGGCAAGTCTCGAGCCCACCCGATCCGTCCAGACTGGTCAGAGGTGCGCTACCCCTTGATGCTCGAGGCTCTAAGAGCCAAATTCACGCAGCACGAACCACTCAGGCAGGTGCTACTCTCCACAGGCAGCGCTCACCTCGCAGAACACACCGCCAGAGACAAGATTTGGGGCGACGGAGGCAACGGCTCAGGACAGAACTTGCTGGGCAAAGCACTGATGCAAGTGAGAGGCGAGCTAGTATAGTATGATGGCGAGAGTGGCGGCCACTGCTGAGATGTGCGCTTTCTGCTTCGACTCCCTGATCGCTAGACTGAAGAAGCAGGACCTCACTCCCTTGCTTGAGCGCTTTCTAGACGCGGAGCCTAGCTCTGATGCTGAGTTCCCTTTGTTTGTCACCTGGAAAATCGGCCGAGACAAGGACCTGAGAGGCTGTATTGGAACCTTCGAGGCGGACGGACCTCTGAATGCAATGCTGCCGCGCTACGCACTCATTGCAGCTCTGGAAGACAGCCGCTTCGACCCTATAAGGCTCCCCGAAGTCGAGCACTTGCAAGTGGGAGTGAGTCTGTTGGTCAACTTCAGAGACATTGAGGACCCTTACGACTGGGAAATCGGCAGACACGGGATTGAAATGGAGCTGAAGGACGGCGGCAAACGCTTCCGAGGCACTTATTTGCCCGAAGTCGCGCAGGAACAGGGGTGGAACCAGGCCACTGCCTATGTGCAGCTCTTCCGCAAGGCGGGCTACCGTCCCCGCAACCCGCAACTCCCTGCAGAAGCCATAGTTGCAGAAGTGCAGGCCAATCTGAAAGTGCGCACTTACGAAAGTGCCAAGTGTCAGATGACCTTTGCAGAGTACGTCCAGTACAGACATTTGGGTAGAGACTAGGTAGTAGGAAAAGGCAGTGATGTAGTAGGGCGGTTTCGATCGGCTTCTAGAGGGACAGCAAAGGCAAGTCCGTGCAGTGACTGCAGCATAACTATGGAAGTGCTGGATGCCATTCTGGACTACCTGGAAGCTCAGGACTACCCCAAGTCCGCATCTCTCCTGCGCAAACACCTCCGCAGTCTCGACACTCTCGCAGCCACAGAGGCCTCCGCCCGTCTCCTCACACAGCTCAATGCTTATCTGCACAAGGAAAACCGCCCTGTGTCTGGCAGTGAGAAACAGCTGGACCCGGAAAGTGAAGAAATCATGGAATCGCTGCTTTCTCGCCTCGTGAACGCTTCCACTGTCTCCGAACACCCTGTAGTCAAGGCAAACCTCGATAGTCTCTTTGAAATCAAAGCCTTTCAGAAGATGGTTTCGCACGCAGATCAGCTTTTTTACGACGCGGAAAGTATGAACATCAGCTCCAGGATTCTAGACAAACAGAAGGGCGACTCCTCTGTGAGTCAAATTGAGGACCAGTCTCTGAGTGCACTGCAAGACCCCAGCAGTTCTGCGAAGTCAGGCCTGTCCAAGGCAGAAGTGAGAGCCAAAGTGAGTGACAGTGCAGAGCCCTCTGTCCTGTCTGTTAAAAGTGCAGTGGAGGGCAAAAACGCTTCTTTTTCCTCTATCAGTCTGCTGGGGGACAATGTGGACGAGTACCAGGATGACGACGACCCCGGCTTCGATGTATTTCAATGCGATATTCAAGATGTAGAGGTAGTCAGTCAGCAACTGGCTGACAAGTACAACTTCCCTGCGAGAGCCAGTCGTCCCAGCAACCCGCCCAACCCTGTGGAAAAGGACACTGAGGAGAGTCAGGAGGCAGTGGATTTGTCTCAGGACCATAAGAAAGTGTCCAATTTGCCTGCGAATCTGAGGTTTCCGGACTCGCATGATAAGTTCTACCCGAAGGAGTATGAAGGAGTGATGTTTGATTGCTTCGATTTGAAGGTGGTGTATGACAGGGAAAAGACAGGGTTTGAGGAAAGCAAAGACTTTCCAATTGTGCCAAATACCCTCGTGGCAGGCCGGTATCGCGTGGTGGAGTACTTAGGCTCAGCCGCCTTCTCCAAAGCCATCCAGTGTGTCGACGAAACCACCGGACAGCACGTCTGCCTGAAGATAATTGAAAACAACAAGGACTATTTCGACCAAAGTATCGACGAAATCAAGGTATTGGAGTACGTGAACGTCAATGGAGACTGCGACGAGCACCACGTACTAAAGTCCATCGACTGTTTCTACCACAAGGAACACCTGATCCTGGTCACGGAACTGCTGAGGGACAACTTGTACGAGTTCTCCAGGTACAACCGGGAAAACGAGGAAGAACTGTACTTCACTCTAGGCCGGATCCAGCGAGTGACCTTCCAAGTGCTGCAGGCGCTGGACTACATCCACAGTCTGCACCTCATTCACTGCGACTTAAAGCCCGAAAACATCCTCATCAAAAGCTACTCCCGCTGCGAAGTGAAAGTCATTGACTTCGGCTCCAGCTGCTTTATCCACGACCACCTGAGTTCCTATGTGCAGTCCCGCTCCTACCGGTCTCCAGAAGTAATTCTCGGCTGTAAGTATGATTACAAGATTGACATGTGGAGTTTAGGCTGCATTGTGGCGGAGCTGTGGACTGGCAATGTACTGTTCCAGAATGAAACTGTGCAGGGACTGCTCGCGAGAGTCATTAGCATCGTGGGTCCGTTTCCAGAGGATATGTTTAGGACGGGCAGACTGGTGCACAAGTTCTTCACAGCTGATCGAATTCTCTATCAAGAATCCCGAGACGATGAAGCCGACCCAGACGAGTCCAAACCCCGCAAAAGCAAAGGCAACCAAGTCCAGCTGCTCATCCCCAAAAGAACCACTCTCAAAGCCCGCCTCCGCACCGACGACGAAGTCTTTATCAGCTTCGTTCGCTCTCTGCTGGAACTCGATACGAGTAAGCGGCCTACTGCCAAAGAAGCCCTCAAGCATCCTTTCATATGTGAGGCGAAGTATCAGGATGGACTATAGTAGGCTATAATAGGGTAAGATGTGGTTTTGGATGGTGCTGGTGGCAGTCGCTGCTGTCAAAATGACCGATTTGAAGGTGGAAATCGACGAAGAAAAGGCAGCGGAGCAGCGACAAGTCCGTATGTTTGCTTGCCTGGGCGTGGCCAAGTTCTGGATGCAAGAGAATGAAGTCTTCATATCGAAAGTGGCCAAGCGCACTCCCCACAGCATCGACACTATCAAGGAAAAACTCACTGCAGATATAGCACTGCCTTGCTACAAGGAAATCGCCCTGGAAACCGCCCAGGAACTGATGAAGCACGCCGCTATCAATCCGCAAGACCCCGCTGTGAGGAAGTGGACACTCGTGGACTGGGAGCAGTTCTACACAGGCAAGAAAGTCACACTCACGAGGGAGCAGGAGGACTTGATCACTATAGCGGAGGACGACAGGGATATGCTGAAGGCTGAAAAGGAGGAAGAGGAAGTAGAAGAGCCGAGAAAGCGACAATCTATCCAGATAGTGAACCCAGTCATACCTGCAGTGGCTGTTGGCTGTGCACTTTTAGTGGGCCTGTGGCTTTTCTGCCGTAAGCCTAAGTCGAAGCCAGTGCCGCTACGTAAGGATAAAAAGTCCAAATAGTTACTATAGCAAAGTCAGGTTAGCATGCTTATACGAGGCTGCAAAGTGCGATTTTATTTGTTTAATTCCTTCGCATTGCATAATGATAGCATATTTATTGCATACGCGAGGGGATACGAAGCATACTTTAAACGCATTTACCAG
>Ga0247837_1005786_pt1 | contig 18143 bp, 11 predicted proteins | sample LaCtaG_2_FD_187115 | JGI IMG/M metagenome (GOLD analysis project Ga0247837, IMG submission 187115) | Freshwater microbial communities from meromictic Lake La Cruz, Castile-La Mancha, Spain - LaCruzMarch2015_14.5m | ecosystem: Environmental > Aquatic > Freshwater > Lake | place: Spain: Castile-La...
GGCGCGATTGGGATCGACAGACCTGACCAACGCCCGGCTCGAGGGAGTGAATGCGTTTCAGGCGGATTTTCACGACGCCGTTCTCGAGGGCGCCGTCTTTGGCGACGCCATCCTGAGCGGTGCTAACTTCTTCCAAACGAGGCTAAACGCGGAGCGGCTATCTGGTTGCAGCCTCGTGAAAGCGCAGTTTCAAGGAACGGATTTCTCGGGCGTCAACTTTGCCGGCCGGGACCTCACCGAGTGCGTGTTTGACTCCTGCAGCTTTCGAGCTGCGAACCTGAGCAGTGCAACCCTAGCCTATACGAGCTTTCTTCAGTGCGACATGACCGGGGCGAACCTTCGCTCGAGCAAACCAGGCTTCGCCCGGTTTGAAGGCTGCGATCTCTCTGGCGTCAACTTCTCCACCTCATCGATCTTGAAGAGTTCGTTCGAAGGCTGTGTCTTGGAACAGACGAACTTTTCGCAGACGGAATTTCGGTTCTGTGCTCTAGCGGGCTTGCCACTCAAACAGACGATCCTCAGTTCGCCCAAGTTCCTCACTTGCACGCTGGACGAGGTCGATCTCAGTGGTTGCAATCTTGAAGGAGTGGATTTCTCCGAATCCTCCATGGTCGGTTGCAACCTATCCAAAGCGGTTCTTAATGGGGCCGTCATGCATCATTGCAACTTAACCACTGCAAACGTCGCGAACGCATCGATGACGAGGCTTCAGGCTCTCAACATTCGTTTCGATCAGGCGAATCTGGACCGCTCCGATTTCTCGGGGGCGTTCCTTGAGAAATCATTTTTTGTCGGCACATCGATGGTTAACTGTCGCTTCAACGGCGTGAAGGCCTCCTTTTCTCGCTGGATGCGGTCGGCGGGGACCGGGTCATCGTTTGTTGGGGCGGAACTGAGGCATTGCGACTTTTCGTACGCCCACCTGGAGCGAGCGAATTTCTCATCGGCAGACCTCACTCATGCCAACCTTCACGCCATCAATGGGGAGGGTATCACGTTCACTGGGGCGAAGCTTTCGACCGCAAAGACCACGGATCACGAGCGTCTTAAGGCGGAGGAGTGGCGCCCCAAACCTGAAGAGGATGCGGCATAAATGGCTGCAAACAGCAACGGGACTGTGAGTGTCAGATCCGTGTCGGTTCCAGGTGCACAGAACTTCATTGAAAAGGTGACAGCACGCAATTGACCTGTCACCCCCTTTTTCTTCATGACCTTCATGCTCTTCATGGTAAAACCCCTGTTCGGTTTCCGCTCCATCCGTGCCTGCGGCCCGAGAGAATTGCCTTGGACAGAAGTCATTCGCGGTGCCAGAACATCGGGCAAGCGGACGTTTTTTTATGCCTCCAGGTTCCAGTAACAGTGCGTCGGGAATGTGCATGGGAATGCCCGACACGTGCAAAACGCCGATGGGTCCCGTGGTCACGCCCATTCCGTACGTCAACATCGCCGAGAACATGATGGCGATGGGCAACACCGTTTGTACATCGGTGAAGCTTCAAGGGTTTCCCGGTGCAACGGTGAGCACCGAGATCTCGCTTTCCATGGGGGACGAACCGGGCGTCGAGGGAGGTGTTGTCTCGAACACCTTCATGAGCGCCTGCAAGTTCAAGCTTGGCAGTTCGAGTGTGAAGTTCGGCGGTCAGCAGGCCGTGTACTTGGGCTCCATGATCGGACACAACAACGCATCGAACCCCAATGCCCCGGCCGGGATGCAGATCGCCCCGAGTTCGGAGACGGTCCAGGTGGCCCCGTGACGTCAACGCGGGAAAATGTTTCAACGCGTGGTTTGACGTCCAACGCCATTTGCGCATTCTAGTTTCAGAAGAAATATCTCTCATGCGATCCGCCACCGCCCGCCAGCCGAAAAGGAAGAACGCAACGAAGGACCCGTCCGCCAAGGCGCTTCCGGCATTTGCTGAGGCATTCCCGCCCGAACCTCTCCCCGCACAGCCCCTTTCCCCGCCTCCCGCCGTTTGGGAAGCCGCGAGCTACCTCGGGCCCGCCCGCGTCGTCAGCATCGAAAACGGCACGATACGCCTCGAAAGCCCGGACGCCTTTCCCTCCGCGGTTTCAGCACTGGCCTATCCCTATGAATTCGCGGTTGGAGACAAGGTGCTCGTCATCAGCCGCGGCAACGATTGGTACATCATCGGCGTTTTGCAGGGAAGCGGACAGACCACGTTCACCGCCGACGGAGACATCCTTTTCCGCGCTCCCTGCGGCAAGATTGAGTTCGAAGCCGGGGAGTCTCTGGAAATGAAGTCCGGCAAAATCCGCATGGTGGCCTTGGACTTGGAAATGTCGATTCGTCACATGTTCCAACGCGTGGAATGTCTTACGCAGTGGGTGACCGACGCCCTCCACCTCCGGGCGGGTCGTTCAAATGTGCACGTTTCCGGCGACTATCTGGTCAAGGCCGATCGCATCACCCAGCGCGCGGATGGCGACGTCACGCTCAACGGAAAATCTATCAACCTTAATTAGTTAACCCCAACCTCATACTCCACACTCCTATGTTCAACGGTGCTCTCAGCGAAATGGAACTAACCGCACAATCGCCCACGATTCGTTATCTCGGGCCCGCTACGGTTCGGCATATCGACGGTCGGCGGGTTCAACTGGAGTGCCCGGATGAGTTTCCATGGGCCACGCTCGCCCTGGCACAAAACTATCAACCCGAGGAAGAGGACGTCGTGCTGGCGATCGGATCCGGTGATAGCTGGTACGTCATCGGCGTCATCGATGGCCATGGACGCACGAGCATCGTTGCGCCAGGCGATCTGGAGATTCATGCGCCGGCTGGTCGGATCGATCTGCTCGCTCGCGACGGCATCCATCTGCAGTCAGGTTTTGTGGAGATCGTCGCCGAGAAACTGGAGCTCACCGCACGCCGCGTTTTCGAGCGCTTTTCTGACGCCACACAGTGGGTCACAGAGGCCCTGCACATGCGGGTTGGTCGGATGGACACCACAGTCGAAGGGCTTTACCACCTCGATGCGGAGGAGATCATCGAACGCGCCGAAAAGGATGTCACGATCGACGGCAAAATGATCCATCTTGCTTAATGCTGGTTTGGGCACTCCCCGGGAAACGACGACTCAGCGCGACGCCGACCAGATCAAGTTGATGCCGCGCGGTCGCGGCACCGCACGAACCCTACTTCTAAATTCACCCACAAAAACGCGGGCACACTTGCCGGACAACCCATGGCCGACTCACCCACTCAAGCCAATCGGCAGATATCCCTCACCACGCCGCTCGGTACGGACGTGCTCCTCCTGCGGAGCTTTACCATCGAAGAAGAACTGGCAAAGCCGTTTCTGCTCACTATGGAATGTCAGAGCACCAGCAATGACATCGATTTCACGTCCATCATCGGTCAGAACGTCACCGTCAATGTCAATCTCCCGACCTATCAGCAGCGTTATTTCAATGGGTCTGTTGCTTCGTTTAAACAGATTGGTTTCGTTGGCGATCTGACCAACTATCGTCTCACGGTCCGACCCGACGTTTGGTTTCTTTCCAAGACTTCTGGATGTCAGATCTACCAAAACTTATCCGCTCCAAGCATCATTCAGTCGGTTCTGAGCGCAGCCCAGATTGCATTTTCGATGCCATTCCCGGCATCGGCATTCCCCACTCTTGAATATTGTGTTCAGTACAACGAAACAAGCCTTGACTTTGTAAACCGACTGATCGAGGCGAACGGGCTTTTTTATTACTTTCAGCACACGGCCTCCAGCAACACGATGGTGATCTGCGAATCCGTCCCGGCTTCCAATCCTTTTCCGGGCTACGAGGTCATTCCATACAGCCGCGAGCGCAACCTGCACAACACATCCGAGCACATCTACGAATGGCAGATCGAACAGCAGGTCGAAAGCGGCGGCTACATGGTGAATAGTTACAACTACCTCACCCCAAAGGTAAATCTCGCGGAGAGTCAGACCGTCACTCAAACTTACAAGGGCGGCAGCATGAGTCGCTACACTTACACCGGTGTCTACACGACCTCCGATGAGGGGTCGAGTCTGGCTAATATCCGCCTCCAGGAGCAGCTAACGGAGCAGGCCTTCCAGGTGGGGGTTTCCAATGCCTTGGGGATCGCGAGCGGCTGCACATTCATGCTTTCCGGCTATCCAAGGACTGACCAATGCGTGGAGCAATTCACCACGCGAATGACACTTCGCATTACCTCTGCATCTTTTGAAGCGGCAGACCAATCGGATCCCGACTTCGAGGCGACGTGTGATTTCTCGACCATTCCCGCAAGCGGTTTTTTCCGCCCTGCGTGCCTGACCCCCAGACCCCGAATTGCGGGACCTCAAACCGCAACCGTGATGTCGCCCACTTCGGGACTGACTTTCGACGCAGACACCTACGGCAGCATCTACGTAAAGTTCCACTGGGACCAGTCGACAGGCTCAAATGCGTCGACATGCCGCATTCGCGTAGCGCAGAATTCCGCAGACCCCTCCAGCAACTCCATGTTCATTCCTCAGGTGGGAAGCGAGGTCATCGTCAGTTTTGAAGATGGCAATCCCGATGCGCCGATCGTCATGGGCCGGGTCTACAACGCGGATATCGCACCGGCGCCGAGCCCGACATCATCGCCTTACGTCTCATATTTCGGCAATGCGACTGCGTCGAATCTCCTGAGCATGGACGCCACGCCAAATGCCAACCAAGTCGTGCTGAAGAATTCGAATAACTCCATCACGATGAACTCCACCACCGGGGCACAGAAGATGGTGCTTACGGACGGTCAGAGTACGATCACGTTCGATCCCAACGCGAAGACGGTCACCACCGTCACGCCCGGCGATCAGGATACGACAAACGAGGCAAACACCAACGCTTGGACGTGGGGGGATTGGAGTGAATACATTTTTGGTCTCAAGGTCTCGAACGTTTTTGGCGTTGCCTGGAATTTCTATCTCGGAGCGTATACCAAGTTCATCGTTGGAGCCGAGCTTGCGATGGACTGCGGTGGGAAACTGGAGCTGATCTTCCCCTTCGGCCTCAAGATCACCCGGGGTTGGCATTACAAGGACGCGGTGGCAGAGACCAATATTCACACATTCCTCGGTTACAAAGCGGCACCTGCGGAGGTCAAGATCGTCGGACAAAAAACCACGGTCGTCGAAGGTTCTAAAGTCGGTGTCGCTGGTGACATAACTGAAACCGGTCTTGCAAAAGTTAGCACCTTGGTCAGTCAAACCACCACAACTACGGCGGATTACATCGTTTCTTCTACAGGCATGTGCTCCCTCTACGGCACTAGCGTCCTGGTATCCGGTCCCGAAATTGCGATGGTCGGTTTGGGAGACGTCAACATCAGTGGCGCTGCAGTGATGGTCAACGGTGCGGTTGTGGAACTAGGTTGAGCATTGCGTTTTGTCGCTTGTGAAGATCGTTAACCTCAATAAGGACCTTCTGCGGTGTGGGTGGGTTATTAACCACCTGCCCTCCGCAGTGAAACCGGTAGTTCCAGGGCTTACCGCGAGTTTCTTTCTGAAGGCTACTTTTGCGATTGCGCATAAGTCTCCACCGACGGCATTTCCGAAGGGTCCCGACACATTGGCAGGAGACCGCCCGATGGAGGGAGACCCTAAGCTCGGGATTGTCTATGCATCCGATTTTGTTCCCTACAAGCCCAAGGGAGACTTCACACTGGTTGGATGCGCCCACAATCCATCCGATTCCATTGGCATTTTTACTGCACGAGCGAGAATAGGAAATCTTGAACGAGGCATTAATGTTGTCGGGGCGCGAAAGTGGGAAACTTCGATGGGTCGACTCCACCCGAGCCGTCCCGAACCGGTTGGTACAGTAATGCTGTCATATGCCCACGCCTGGGGAGGGCCGCATTCGCGAACCAACCCTCTGGGATGCGGACAAGAGGATGACCGACTCCCTCATTTTGAGGAGATCGATCAAACGATTACATCACGTGCGCAGAACGCCACTCCCGCAGGTTTCGCTCCCTACCCTCGAGCGATGCCGCTTCGCCAGTCGAAACTTGGGTCTTATGACAAGGAATGGTTCCAAACCCGTTGGCCGTGGATGCCGGATGACTTCGACTGGAGCTACTTCAATTCCGCACCTCCCTCGCAGTGGAAGGAAGGATACTTCGTCGGAAACGAAGATCTGGAGTTTCATCATCTGCACGCGGATCATCGCGTTTATCGCTCTGCGCTTCCTGGATTGCAGGGCCGGTGTTTCGTCATGCGCGGCACAGATACCCGCCAGGATTTCCGGGAGGTGCCCCTTGATCTCGACACGGTATGGGTGGACATGGCCAATGAGAAGCTCGTCCTCGTGTGGAGAGGTCGCTGTCCCGTTTCGTCTTTGAAGCTGCGTGATGTCTCCGGCCTGCTGGCCTTGCTGGAGCCATTACGCACGAGCGACAAGAGTCTGACCGACTATCAGGCTCTCTTCGCTAAGGGTTTGGAACGCCCGAAGCCTGCGGAGCGTGCGCCCAACCCGCAACCCGACCTTGCCGCTGGGAAGGCCGATGCAGAGGCCAAAGTCGCGCCGCTCATGGCGAAGCGCGCCGAGTATTTGGAAACTCTCGCGGCGATGGAAGCCGCCACCCTCGCGGCGCAGCCGAAATTCGCCGCGAATGCGCCGGGCATGCAAGCCCAGCAGATCGACCATCCCGAGGCCATGACCCGCCTCAAAGCAATCATCGCGAGAACCAGCTCCGCTCCCGGCATCACTGACGTGCACCGCAGCGCCATGGCAAGGGCGGTGGCAGAGCTCGAATTGTTAGGCGATCCCAAGATGTTCGCGGAAACGAAGCGTGCCGAAGCCGAGGCGCGCATGGGCGCCAAGCACGCGAAGGGCCGGATGCAGAAGGCGTCCCCCCCGCGAACGCCAGATGCTATGACCGAGGCGCGCGAAGTGGGCTTCGCACACATGGACCTTGAGGGCGGCGACTTCTCACATCTCGATCTCGCGGAAATCGATTTCCGCGGCGCCTCGCTTAGAAACACCAACTTCGAAGGCGCCATCCTCCGGCGAGCTAATCTTAAAGGCGCCAACCTGAGCAAAGCCAATCTCACGGGTGCGGATCTTTCCGCAGCGGATCTCGCTGAAGCCGATTTTTCAGAGTGTTCCGTTGAGAATACCGTTTGGAAACAGGCCTGTTTGAAGCGAACCAAGCTTCGCGGGCTTCAGCTCAGTGGCACCGACTTCAGCCATGCACACGGTCCGTTTGCAGACTTTCAGGGCGCCAATTTGGAGGGAGCCTCCTTCCAACACTGCAACCTACCCCGGGCAAACTTTGTTAGCGCCAAACTCAATCGGGCAAAGTTCTCTCATGCCATTCTCTCCGACGCCAACTTCCGCCAGGCGGAGGCCCGCAACAGCTCCTTCCACGACTCCGATCTCACGAATGCCCGCGCGGGGCTTGGAGCAGACTTTGCCGATGCGAACTTTGAACGCATCAGTGCAGCTGGATCCATCTGGAAAGGTTCATCACTGGTCGGGGCAAACTTTCAACAAGCAAACCTGAGACGATCGATCTTTACCTGCGCCAAGCTTGACCGTTCCGTGTTCGACCGTTGCGAGATGGAGAAGGCCACCTTTGAGGAGGCGATTCTGCTGCAGGCGCTTCTGACCCGCGCAAATCTCCTTCTCGTGAATTTCAACCGGGCTGACCTCACCGATGCCGTGCTCGACGGATCCAATCTCTACGGATCGTCCCTTTGGGACACCATCATCCTGCGCGCCACTTGGAAGGATGCCAACATCAAGAAGACAAGGCTTGCGGGCTGACCATGAGGGAAATATCCGCCAAACAGATCCGGGAGATGGCGCATAGACGCGAACCCATCGAGGAGTTCCTCATCCGAAAGATTGACCTCACGGGTCGCAATCTCTCTGGAGCCATTATTCGCAAATGCATTTTCCTGCAAACCGACCTCAGCCGCGCAAACCTAACCGGGGCAGACCTTACTGGAACATCGATGTCCGGTTGCAAACTCGACCATCTCGAAGCCTCGGGCGTCATCCTGAATGATAGCGCGTTCCAGGACTGTGGCGGCGACAACATACGATTCGACCAAGCCAGCATGAAATCCGTCGTGTTTCAGGCATGCCGTCTTGTTGGAGCGAGCTTTTCGGAGGCCAATCTCGAACTCGCCTGCTTCGCTGCATCCCCTGTGGAAGCATTGAACTTCTCCAAAGCTTGCCTTCACTGGGCGCGATTCTACGAAGGGAACCTATCGCGTTCTGATTTCACAGACGCAGACTTTTCAAGTGCCCATGTGGTCAATTGCGAGGCAAGGCAATGTGTCTTTGTCGGAGCAAACCTTCACCAATCCAAGTTCATTGAGTCTAGGATTGCTGGGTCTGACTTTCGCACCGCTACTTTTCACGGCACGCATTTCCAGCGATGTAAGTTCTCCCCTGACGTCCGTTTGCCGAAGAACTGTGCAGGCTCGTACTTTTTCAATTCGGATATGCAGAATACCCACCTCGAGTGCATTTCTTTCGCATCCGCACACTTCAACGGCGCAGATCTCAGCGGAGCAAACCTCACTGGTGCTAATCTTTCGGGAGCTAACCTTATCGATGTCCAGTTACGCGGAAGCAACCTTACGCAAGTCGATGCCCAATCCGCCCGCTTTACGCGGTCCGACCTAGCCGGAGCCATTTTTACGGGAGCGGACCTTCGGAAAGCGGATCTCTCAGATGCGAATCTCCAGGATGCCACTCTTATTGACGCTAAGCGCGACGGCGCAGACTTTCGCCGAGCACAGTTTAGTCCGTCCATGCTGAATCACACCATTGGTACGGCGAGTTCCTTCGAGGAGTTTGACTTTTCAGGAGTTGATTGGAGCGGCAGGGATCTCACGGGCAGCAACTTCATTAAGTGCCATTTTGTTGGGAGCAATCTCTCGAAAACTATACTGAAGGCTGTATCCTTTGCAGACTCCAATCTGGAGCGCATTCAACTCCGGCAAGCAACGTTAACGAATACAATTTTCCACCGAGCCGTGCTTAATGGGTCGAGCCTCGCACACGCTACGGTGTTTGGCGCAGAATTTCACGGAGCCTCACTGCATGGTGCCACTTTTTCGGGAGCCGCATTCTCGAGAACGAAGCTGGACGGGGTGGATTTTGCGTCCATTAAGATTGACGCCTGCCGCTTCGAACGATGCCTGATGCGCGGGGTCAGCCTTCGCTCGAAGGTGAATCCGGGACTTAGTTTTGAGGGCTCGACACTCGTTGGGGCGGATCTCTCCGGATCGGACTTTTCCGGTGCCAACCTCCGAATGTCCAATCTTGCCAAAGCGAACCTGAAGGGCACACATCTGAAGGGATCCACCGCCGTCGGGGCCTCGTTCGTGGGAGCGAACCTTGAGCACGCGGACTTGACCGGTTCAGATTTCTCGATGACGAAGTGCATGAACGCCCACGCGAGCAAGGCAGATTTCACGAAATGTCAGTTAACAAAATCGATGTGGATCCGCGCGGTGGCGTCGCACGCACACTTTTCGAGTGCCACGATGACGTTCGCTGACCTCTCGTATGCCAATGTGGATCACGCAAAGTTCGCCGGGGCGGATCTTTCAGGAGCAACTGTTCACGCGTTGCACGACGAACATGTGGACTGGACCACCTGCAACCTGCGAGGTGTAAAGGGGACCGATCGGGACCGCCTCGAAGCGGAGACTTGGCGCCCTCCGGCTCTGAAAGGGCAACCTTACTCCAAACAGAAACACACAACCGCTTAACCCGCCTCCTGGTAATTAACCCCGCTCTCACCCTATGGGCAGCCCCGCCATCTCCATCGACGCCGCCGAGTGCATGACCATGCCCGACGTGTGCCTTACCCCCACACCGGTAGGGCCGATCCCCATTCCCTATCCTAATATGGGGACGACCATTATGGCCAATCCTGGGACGACAGCGGAGAATGTCCTGATCGCAGCGATGCCCGCGATGGTGGAGGAATCGGAAATTATGATGTCGGAAGGCGACGACGCCGGTGTGGCCGGTGGAGTCATGTCCGGAATCTTCATCGGTCCGATCTCGGTAGAGCTTGCGAGCGTCACGGTCTTTATGGCCGGTCGGGGCGCAGCGTACCTCGGATCGATGACTGGTCACAATGGAGACCCCGTAGCAAATATGCCGGCCGGCGTGATCGATACGCCAAGCCCGCCCGGAACGGTGCTGGTGGCGCCTTGAAACACTTAATCCTAAATGGGAAAGTGAGAACTGCGACTCGATATTAGGGTATTACACGAAACACGCGAGTCATCTGTTTGGTGAACACATGCCCGACGACTTCCCAAGGAAGAGTTCCTCCATTTCCATGTTTTATCTGTGTAAATCCTGTAAATCTGTGGTTTCCTTCCTGGTTTTGGGCTAATGCGGATGGCACGGCTTTTAGAGCATTACGCTAAACGGACTGGAAAGTCCGTTCTCCGTTCTTTGTGAAGCCGCGCAATTCGTTACAAAGACTTCGTTGACACATCCTTGATCGATTCGCCACGTTGAGGCAGGAGACAGGAAAAGAACTAGCAAAATGCCCGGATCTATGACGTTCACGCCCACCCAAGCAAACCGACAAATCTCAGTCACAAGTGATTCTTTCCCAACGGACGCGCTGCTCCTGCGCGCGTTTGACTTCGAAGAACAGCTGGGGCGGCCGTTTACACTGAACCTCTCCTGTCAAAGCCCGGTCGCCGCGCCCTTCGATGGCGCCGGACTGATCGGCAAAACGGTTACGGTAAACATCGAGCTTCCGTCCTACACCACCCGCTACATTCACGGCTACGTCACCTCCTTCCAGACGACCGGCGTATTCGGTGATTTGATGAACTACAGACTCGTCGTGCGTCCTGCGCTTTGGATGCTCTCGAAGAGTTCACACTGCAGAATCTTCACGGATCAATCCGTCCCGGACATCGTAAAGTCTGTCGTCGAAGCAGACGGAAAGACCCATATCATTCGCCAGCTTCACTCGGATTACCAGCCGTTGAAGTATTGCGTCCAGTACAACGAGTCAGACTTGGCGTTTGTCAGCAGGCTTCTCGAAGCGAGCGGCATTTTCTACTATTTCACGCACGACGCTGACGGTTCGACCATGGCGCTGTGCGATCACGTTCCGCGCACGCAGACGTTCCCAAATTACGAAAAGCTGCCGTACAACGGAACGGTCGGGAGTCCAACGAGCGGGCCCGACCAAATCTACGCATGGACCGTCGAGCACAACCTTGAAACGCAGAGAGTAACGCTCGACGCGTATTCTTACGAAAATCCGAAACTGGATTTGCGGGAAACAGATGGCTCCGATGGATCCGATGGTTTGGCGATTTACGAGTATACCGACGAATACCATTCCTCCTCCCACGGCGCGGAGCTTGCCAAGCTCCGACTCCAAGAAGAGGCCTCGACACAAACGGTCCATTTCGGGGAAACGAATTCGCTGGGCATCGCTGCGGGATTCACCTTCGATCTGACCGGTTACCCGCAAACGGGTGTCGACCTTCAGGTGTTCACGAAGCATGTCCGCCTGGATGTGAATTCTCCGTCGTTTGAATCGTCAGACAACGCGAACGCCGGAATCGAAACGAAATGCCGCTTTTCGACGGTTCCCGTTGATTGCCGTTTTCGGCCCGCCCGTAGGACGCCCAGACCGCGGATCACGGGTCCTCAGACCGCGAAAGTCGTTTCCCCAAGCGGGACGCCTTCATTTGATGCGGACTTGTTGGGCAGCATCTATGTGGTTTTCCACTGGGACCGGAATGCGACCAGCCGCAGGGTTCGGGTCTCGCAACCCTCTGCCGATCAGGATAATCAGTCGATGTTCATCCCGGAAGTGCACAGCGAGGTCATCGTCAGCTTTGAGAATGGAAATCCTGACCATCCGATTGTAACCGGCCGTGTTTACAATCAAGAGATCCCGCCGGTCCTCGATCCAAGTGCCAGTCCGAACGTCACTTACTTTGGCAACGCCTCGCAGAAAAATCTGTTAAGCATGGATGCCACCAAAGGATCGGAGAATGTGGTCCTGCAGAATCTTGCCAACAAGATCACGATGAATTCTGCGCCGGGATCGCCGAGCATGGTCTTCACCGATGGGACCAGTTCAATCACTTTTGATACGCTGAACAAATCGGTCCATACGGTCGCTCCGGGTAATAACACCGAGAAGACGAAGGGCAGCACTTCGAAATGGACGGCAGGAAACTGGGAAGAGTGGACGCTCGGAATTAAGACCTCGAACGTGGTAGGTGCCGCGTGGAACTTTTATCTGGGCGCATACACGAAGTTTGTCGGGGGGGTGGACGCTGGGGCAGTGTTCGGAGCAAAGCTCGAGCTTGTGACGGGAGCTGGTTACAAAATCACGCGCGGTGCCTTCTACAAGGACACAGCGGCTGAAGTGTCGACGCATTCCACTATTGGATCATTATTAAGCAAAGCCTGGGTAAAGATGGTTCAGACGTCAAACAATGTCGTTTCAGGGATCTACACCCTGACCGCGGGGAGTATCGTCCAGGACTGTGACAACATCGACATATCCGCCGCATTCGATCACAACATCAATGCGGGTGGATCGGTCTCCGTGGAATCTGCCGGGAATCTCTCTATGGCTGGTTCGGAAGTAGACGTTTCTGCGTCGAACTTGTCTCTTACTTCCCTTTCTGACGTGTTTGTCTCGGGCCCTGGGATTATATTTAACGCCGGAACAGTGGAAATTGGCTAATTGACGACTTCGCATCCCGAACGTGAAGATTGTTAATCTCAACAAAGATCTCTTGCGCTGCGGGTGGGTTGTCAACCACCTTCCTGCGGCGATTAAGCCGATCATTCCTGGGCTCACGGCAAGCTTTTTCCTCAAGACCACGTTTTCGATTAGTCCTGGAGTCCAGCCCTCCGCATGTGCGAAGGGACCGGATGGTCCCTCCGGGGATCAACCTATGGAGGGAGGAGCCCATTTTGGAATCTCCTACGCATCAGATTTTGTTCCAGTTAAGCCCCATGGAGAAATTACCGTGGTGGGATCGGCTTGTAATAGCATACCTCCACAGCGCACTTTTCAATCGCGCTTCCGCATGGGAAAAATGGATCGCTGCATCAACGTGACAGGTGACCGCACATGGGAAAATGCTCCCGCGGGCTTGAGACCGAGCACCCCTGTTTCCGTACAAAGTGTTCCACTTTCCTACGCCAACGCATGGGGAGGCCCGAACTCCCCTACCAATCCCTTGGGATGTGGTCAGGAAGGCGATCGCCTGCCTAACTTTGAAAACGTGGGGCAGGGCATTACGTCCCGCACGCAGCAGTCCGGACCTGCAGGATTTGCTCCCTTCCCGCCATCCATGCCTTTCAGACGGGCCAAACTAGGAACGTACGACAAGGAATGGAGCGAAACCCGGTGGCCTTGGATGCCAGACGATTTTGACTGGACGTATTTCAACTCCGCCCCTCCGACGCAATGGCTTGACCGCTATTTCGTCGGGAATGAGCAACTCGAACTTCATCATTTGCACCCCGAGCATCTGAAGTACGAGTTTTCCCTCCCGAGCCTTCGTGCGCGATGCTTTGTCGCTCGGGAACTAAGCAAGGGTGAGCATTTTGCGGAGGTCCCGCTCGATCTGGACACCGTCTGGGTCGACATGGCTCAAGAGAAGCTCATTCTCGTCTGGCGGGGTCGGTGTGAGGTATCTTCTCTTAAGTTAAGGGATGTAAAAAGTCTTCTGATCCTTCTAGAACCACTGCGGACACCGAGGAGAACCGATCTCCAGTATGCGGAACTCCTTGCGCAAGGATTGGATCGCACTTCAGCGAAGCGTCCCCCGGTGAAAATCCCGGATTTGGCGAAAGGCAAGGCGGAAGCGGAGGCAATCCTCGCTCCGTACATGGCCGAGCGGTCCAAGATGCTCAAACAAATGGCAGAGTTGGAGACATCCGTTCAAGCTGGACAGACAAAGGCTATCGGCGAGGCGGGCGGAAGCCTCCCCACGCACGTCACATACTCCGAATCCATCGCGCAGCTGAAGGATTTGCTTGCGGAAAAATCCTCTGAACCAGGAATGACGGCCCAACACCAACAAGCCCTTGCGGATGCTGTGGCAAGAATCGAGGAGATCGGCGATCCTCAGGAACTCATCAAAATGAAGCAGGCTGAAGCAGAAGCACGCCTGGCAACGCTTCCCAGGGGTAAATCAAGGAAGTTAAAGGTTGACCTTCGGAACCCCGATGCGCTCGCCGCTGCGCGAACCGCAGGCTTCGTTAACATGGACCTCGAGGGCGCGGACTTCTCCCATCTCGACGTCGCGGGAATCGATTTCAGCGGGTCGATTCTCAAAAATACCAACTTTGAAGGAGCTATTCTCCGTAGAGCAAACCTAACGGGCGCAAATTTCACCAACGCCAACTTAAACGGGGCAGACCTCAGCGAGGCCAACGTATCCAGCGCGGATTTTCGACATTGTTCTGTAGAAAAGACCGTGTGGCAGAAGGTTTGTGTCCTGCGTGCGAGGCTTCGGGATCTCGACCTCTCCGGTGCAGACTTTAGTTATGCCCACGGCGAATCAGCGGAATTCCAAAATGCCAAACTCGAAGGAGCTTCCTTCCGGCATTGCGATCTTCCAAGTTCTAGTTTTATTGGTGCCAAGCTCGATGGAGCGCACTTCTCGCATGCCACCCTCCGGAAAGCGAATTTCCGCGGAGTTCAGGCCCGCAACGCATCTTTTCACGATGCAGATCTAACCAACTTCCGCGCGGGGATGGGTGCAGATTTTGAAGGGGCGGATTTAAAACGGGTCTCAGCCCGAGGATCCATTTGGAAGGGTTCATCACTTGTACGCGCTAATTTTCAGGAGGCCGATCTACGCCGTTCCATTTTCACCTGCGCCAAGCTGCATGGCACCATCTTCGACCGCTGTGAAATGGAGAAGGCAACGATGGAAGAGACTGATCTTAGCCAAGCCCAGTTGACGTATGCCAATCTGCTCCGTACTAACTTCAATCGAGCAGACCTCACGGATGCCATCCTGAACGGATCCAATCTATACGGATCATCGATGTGGGATGCCATCCTGCTCCGTGCGACATGGGAACACGCGAACGTCGAGAACACAAGGTTGATCAAGTAACCTATGAAGGCCCTGGGGAAGAAAGAAGTCTTAGCGATGGTCCGCGGCGGCGAACCCGTAGATGGTTTCCTATTGCAGGAACTCGATCTCTCCGGCTACGACTTCTCCAGCGCGGTTTTTCGGAATAGTGCATTCATCAATTCCTCGCTCCGGAACTCGAAGATGACAGGAGCAGATCTGTCCAGTACTCACATGTCGGGATGCAAACTCGACGGACTGAGCGCGACTCAGGCGAACTTAAGCACAACGAGCTTCCAGAAATGCACCGGTTCCGATCTCGTCTTTGAAGCGGCCAAAATGAACGAAGCGATCTTTCAGGCCTGCCGCTTCACCGGCTTGAACTTTACCGGAGCGGATCTGGAGAATGCGTATTTCGCCGCGTCCCCCCTCGAACGCGCAATCTTCAGGAATGCAAAACTCTCCGGTTCTAGATTTTATGAGAGCAGTCTGTCAGGGAGCAATCTCCACGGCGCGGACTTTTCGGGAGCCCTCGTGGCGAATTGCGATTTAAAGAAGACTATCTTCTGCGAGGCGACTCTGCACTCCTCAAAGTTCTTGGAATCTCGGCTCGCCGGAGCAGATTTTACGGATGCTACCTTCAGCGCCACACAGTTTCATCGGTGTACATTTTCTTCAGACGTTCGCTTCCCTAAGGAGTGCGGGGGTCCGCTTTTCTTCCATTCAGACATGCAGAACGCGCAGTTGGATGGACGCTCTATGGTCAAAGCCCATTTTAGCGGGGCTAATCTTTCCGGGGCTACATTTACGGGTTCTGTTCTCACTGATGCCAGGTTCGTAAATGCGAAGCTGTGCGGCGCGAACCTTTCCCGAACGAAGGCGGCGACCGCACGATTCACGCGGGCGGACTTAGGTGGCGCGATACTAAGAGATGCAGATCTACGGAAGGCGGACTTCCGGGAGGCGAACCTCCTCGACGCCTGTCTTGACGGAGCTGATTTATCCGGAGCCAATCTGCGGCGGGCAAAGTTTCTTCCATCCTTGACTGATCAATCGGTTGTGTCCGGAACGCTCTTCGAAGGAGTGGACTTTTCCGGCGTAAACTGGTCCGGCCGTGATCTCAGCGGATGCCAATTCGTCAAGTGCCGTTTCGTCCGGAGCAATCTTTCCAGCACCAACCTGGCCGGAACCTCATTTGCAGATTCTAATCTTGAGAAGATCCAGCTTGCCGGATCCATTCTTACGAACACCATTCTCCACCGCGCCGTTCTGGATGGTGCGTGTTTTGCAGGAGCTAAACTTTCGCGTGCAGAGCTTCACGGGGCATCTTTGAAGCACGTTGATTTTTCGGGAACGACCTTCTCCCGCACAAAACTTGTGGGGATTTCGTTCGAGTCCGCCAATATCGAGAAATGCACGTTCGATCGATGCCAAATGGCGGGAGTGAATCTTCGCGCCAAATCACACGCAGGCCTGATATTCGCAGGATCTACATTAACCGGGGCAGATTTTTCTGGCTCGGATTTCACAGGGGCCGATCTGCGCAAGTGCAATTTGACAAAGGCAAACCTTCAGGGCGCCTGCTTGCAGAGGTCCGAAGGAATGGCAGCCTCGTTTGTTGGTGCAAATCTCGAGGGGGCCGACCTTCGCCAATCCGACTTTTCGATGGCAAAGTTCATGGAGGCGAATATTGCCAAGGCGGATGTCTCCAACTGCGATTTATCGAAATCGGTTTGGATAAACTCCTCGGCCCACCACGCAAATTTTTCCGGAGCAACTTTAAAGTACGCAGATTTGTCCTACGCGGATGTGACCGCCGCAAAGTTTCCAGGCGCGGACCTTTCTGGAGCAAATATTCACGCTCTCATCGACGAGCGCGTAGATTGGACCACGTCTAATCTGCAAGGCGTCAGGAACACGGATCGAGCACGCCTTGACGCCGAAACATGGCGTCCACCTCCGATGCAGGGATCCCGCCTACCGAAGCCCTCTACACCTCGTCACTAACAACCCTCGCCTTACTACTATGGGCAGCCCCGCCATCTCCATTGACGCCGCCGAGTGCATGACAATACCGGATGTCTGCAAAACACCCACTCCGGCCGGCCCGATACCGATCCCCTATCCGAACACCGGAACAACCCTCATGGCGAATCCCGCCACAATCGTGGACAATGTGTTCATCGCAGCAATGCCTGCCGTGGTGGAAGAATCGGAGATTATGATGTCCGAGGGCGACGATCTCGGCGTGGCTGGGGGTATTATCTCCAGCATGTTCATCGGACCGATCTCCGTTGAGCTTGGCAGCGTCACTGTTTTCATTGGTGGAAGGGGCGCGGCGTATGTCGGCTCCTTGACAGGCCATAATGGCGACCCCAATTCGAACATGCCGGTGGGGGTATTGGATACACCGAGCCCTCCCGGCACGGTCCTCGTGGCTCCTTAACCCTCGTTTTAAGCCACCCCCCGCTGGCAAATTAGGCGTCTACGGAGAGGGTGCGCCTGCAGGACTGTCCATCCCCGGCACCGTCCCTGGAGCTGCGGTGGCCGGCACTTGACCCAAACCGACTGAATCCACAGTGGGCCACGGGGTCGTGGGCAGAGGCTGTTCGAAGGAAAACTTCATCCACACCGCGTTGGGTTCGTTGGGCTTAAGTGGCAGTTGCCAATCCTGGCCAGCGCCGAGAGGCTTTGCGCCCAGGGCCGACATCAACCGCAGCGCGGACCAGTTTGTCCCGCCATCGACGAGGTCCGAGCCGTCATCCCCGATGAGCGAATGGTAGACGCGGAAGCTGAACGCGTCCTGCACATTGAAGGATCCCATCACAACATCCGACTGTCCGGAAACCGGAAAGGCCCCTGCGGGCCCATTTCCTTCCAAACTGACCGCGTTCCAGTTCTGGGTATCGATGGTCTCCGCCGGCGGCGGAGGCGGAGGCGTGGGAGCCGAACCCATCCCGAAGAACACGGTGCTCATAATGGAGCGCGGTGGCGGAGTGGGAGAAGGCGTTGGGGCCGCTGTCGGAGCGAAATTGGGGCCGGAGAGCTGTCGTTGCGACGCTCCCG
>Ga0247837_1005787_pt1 | contig 18141 bp, 14 predicted proteins | sample LaCtaG_2_FD_187115 | JGI IMG/M metagenome (GOLD analysis project Ga0247837, IMG submission 187115) | Freshwater microbial communities from meromictic Lake La Cruz, Castile-La Mancha, Spain - LaCruzMarch2015_14.5m | ecosystem: Environmental > Aquatic > Freshwater > Lake | place: Spain: Castile-La...
TAACTCGATGTTGGAAATCTTCCGATTCTGGTAACCTCGTCGCCGGTTTGCAAATCCCAAAGTCGCAATGTTCCATCAAAACTTGCCGATACCGCATAGCGTCCGTCCAGCGTGATATCGACACAACAAATATCGAGGCAATGACCTGTGAAGGTACGCACCGTCCGGCAGGTTTCCAGATCCCAGAGTCGAAGAGTGTTGTCCAAATTTGCGCAAGATAATCCGTGGCAGCCATCAGGCGTAATAGCAAGTTGGGTGACTCGTCCATGGTGCGTATGCCCCTCAAATGTCCGTAGGGTTTTTCCCGTTTCAACTGACCAGACGCGCACCGGCCACTCCCATGCGCCCGTAGAAAGGATATGGCGCCCGTCCGGGCTCATGGCAATAGAGACGACCCCATCTGAGTGTCCATCGAAGATGCGAATCGTCTCGCCCGATTCGATGTCCCAAAGGCGCAAGGTCTTATCCTCACTGCCCGTGAGACACCGGCGCCCATCCTGACTAACGACACAGCGGCTGACCCCGTTAGAGTGGCCACTGAAGATACGAATCGTGCTTCCTGTTTCCAGGTCCCAAAGCCGAAACTGATTGTCCCTATCCGGTCTCCCGAACAGCACCCGAGGTCGAGCGACATCGCCAGGAAGAACCTTAAGCCAATAGCCGTAATCTGGACCTTTCGCCAGCCTCGGAATCATTCCTGCTTCTTGCATATCCACCTCACGAAACTTCTTTCCTGTTTGCAGGTTCCAGGCCGTGAGTCTCCGCTCCATGTCGAGTGCAAGCGCATAGGAACCGTCCGGGGCTATTGCGACGCGACCGGCGCGCTTCCCAATGTGCGTAGTTTGAACCGGCCGCCTTCCGATCAGGTTGTGCAGGTCGCGTCGCCATTGACGCCATATGAGGGGCGATCGGCTCGGTTTGGCATGTCCTTCTGATACTTTGCTCAAAGCTTGGTCGACTGTTAGGCCTTGATCATCGTTCCGGCCGTAGGGTGGACAAGCGATAGCGCAGTCCACCGAATCCCGCGCCGCCGCTGGTGGACTGCGCTGCGCTTGTCCACCCTACGATGCCGCGTGGCCGGTACCATGATCAAGGCCGACTGTTACGATGGCTGTGCCGCCATAGCGCCCGTCCGACTGACCTTCCAGATGCTTGCGTAGTTCCCACAATTGGATAGTTCCATCGCTGCTTCCTGATAGTACAAAGCATCCGTCTGAGCTAACCGTGACGGCGGTTATACCACCCCAAAGATTAAGGGTGGCTACATTGTCACCGGTTTTTAGATCCCAAACGCGCAATGTCCCATGACGCGTCGTAGCTAACAGATAAAGACCATCCGGAGTGACCGTGAAAAGGCCATGATCGCTCTTGAAAGTGCGAACGGTCCGCCCGGTTTCGAGATCCCAGAGTCGGATGGCCTTCCCGCCTGGCTCTACGAACAACGCTTGGTTGCCGTCGGCGGTGATGGCGAGGACGCTGGAGTCCGAATCCCAGCTACAGTGTTGCTTTTCAAACACTCGAAGAGTCTCGCCAGTTTCGATGGACCAAAGGCGAAACGGCTCGCGGTCGGCACCGGAGAGGGCATAGTGCCCGTCAGGAGTGATCGCAACGGATTTTATTGCGTAAGAATGCCCCTCGAAAATCCGAATGGTCTCGCCCGATTCCAAGTCCCAAAGACGCAAGGTCTTATCGTCGCTGCCGGTAAGGCAATGAAGTCCATCTGGACTGATAGCGCAGCATGTAACGGAGCTTGTATGTCCGCGAAAAATCCGAATGGTCTCTCCGAATTCCAGGTTCAATAATCGGAAAAGGAAGGATTTTTCAGAACTTAACGTCCACTTCCCTTGGCCAGCATTCTCATACCGATGCTCCATTTTTGTCCAACTGGATAGCGCGCTGGGTCCAGCAGTGTTTCCAGGCACGGTAGCGAGCCACGTATTAAGATATTCGGTCTCGATTGCTATCTTCCGGATTAATTCGCCTGCTTCTAGATTCCAGACTCCGAGCATATTGCCTTTATCGACTGAGAACGCATATCGTCCTGTCGTGTCCATTGCCACGAAAGCAACAGAATATTTCGGAAGAGTGCAAGTGGTCCGGGCATCCCGGATGGTCCGGATTGGCCTCCCGATTAACTCGCGTCCCAGTCGTTGCAAGACGCCTGGTTGATGCGCGCGACTGCGATATGCTTCCTGCATCTCGTGTAGCCGTTGGCCGCGCGCCTGAGTCGCATCATCCCGGTAGCGACCCCGTGGGTAGCCATACAGATAGGCTGCATACTCTTGGAGAGTATTGGCGCTCCGCACCCGCTGCCATACCGCATCCTCTATCGCCTCGACAGCCTTAATGGCTGCGATCTCCGTGACCGCCTGATCCCGATAGCGACCCTCCGGCTGATCTGTCAAATAGGCATCGTAAGCCTGGCGGCTGCGCTGAGTTACCGCGTCCCGCCACGCTGCAGCGTCAGTTTCAAGAAGGATGTTGATGGCCTGAACCGCGTCGGCCTGATACGAAACATCGGGAAACGCTTCCAGATTGCTCAGGTACTCCTGATAACCCGAGATTGAATGACGCTTTGCGGCAATTCTCCAGGCTCTTTCGTAGGCATCGGCGCGATGAAGACCTTCCGGAAAATTTTTTAGGTAATTTCGATAGGCCGTAAATGAATTGCGTTTCTTGGCTTTCTGCCATTCCGTCTCGTCTGTATGGATAATCTGGTCAATAAGTTGACGCGCTTCGTCGCGGTATTTGCCCGTGGGTTGCACCGCCAAATATGCATCGAAATCGGCGATACGGCCCGCCGTCTTTGCCTTGATCCATGCCGCTCTATCGGCTTCAAGTCGGCACGACACCTCGTTGGCATCACCACTGTGTCGCCCACTCGGGAACTCGGCCAAGTAGGCGCGGTAGGAATCGATACTATCGTGAGCCGCAGCTTTATCCCATGCGGCATCGTCAAGCGGAATGATCGCCTGGTCCAGTTGCGCCCTCAGCCAGTCGAGGTAAACGGCATGGTCGGCGGGGGCGATGGCGGTCATGGTCGAATTCCGTTGGGGATGGACTGTGCGCGGGTCAAGCGGCGATGATGGCAGACTGGGTGCGGGCGGCTTAGCGTAGATCGGACAGCACGCTTGAGATCAACCGCGCCTGCTGATCGATATAGGTCATATGCTCCTGCTCGATATGCCGCACGGTGGCCTCCGCTTGGTCGGAGAATTCGTGGGCGAGACGGGTCAGGCGTTGCAGGTATTCGTCCATATAGTTCTGGCTGCGCAAGGCTTGCAGCGATTCAAAGTGTTGGCGGGTGACATGGCGCAACTCGCTGTCGAGTTGTTGCAGATAGTCGCGGCTGGTGATGCACCAGCCGAGTTGGTCTGCCAGTTTCTGGGTTTCCATGGGGGCTCCTGGTTTGGGGTGGGTTGGGCAGCGGGGCGACTTGATGATCGATCCGGCGATGGCGTAAAGCGCTTTGTAGGGTGGATAAGGCGCGCGCGATATTGCTGCGGATCGGGCACGGGCAGTGGGCGCGCCGCATCCACCAACTGCGGTGCCGGTGGTGGATGCGCTGCGCTTATCCACCCTACAATACTCAACCGGCCCGGGCGCTCTGGATCAGTGCGCGTAATTGTCCTTCCTGCAGGGCCAGTTCGTTTTCGCCGCGTTTGAGCTGGTCGGCCAGGCCGTCGATCATCCGACTGTAGTCGGCGTATTTTTCGCGCAGCCGTTCGATGTATTCCTTGGCAAAGCCGTGACCGTCCAGGGTGGCGATCTGGCGGCGGTAGCTTTCGCGGTTGTGCTCGATGAAGGACGCCATGGATTGCAGGTGGCGTCGGTGGTCTTCGAGCAGATTCAATTGGCTTTCAAAGCTTTCGTTCATGGCCGGTCCGCTCCCGCTGGGGGTCTTGTTTCCATAAAGGTCGTGCTGTTTCCGCTGGCCATCCAGTCGGTCATGGATCTGTCCCTTGGTCAGGTACCGGAGCGGCGTGACCTGGCGCCAGGCGGTTGCGCGCCTGTTCCAATAGCCGCCGCTGTTGCTCCTGCTCCGTCTGCCGGTCCTGGACGGGCGCCCAAGCGAGCCAATCCGGGACCGGTCCGGCGGGGCCGGGGTCGCGGGCCTCGCCGCCGGGGTGGCTGGCGCCTTGGCTGGCGATGATCGTGGGCTTGATTTTTTGCGAGTCCGGCCGGTCGGCGTTGATCTTGGCAATCACCTCGGGAATGGACCGTGGCGCCGCGCCTCGCACCTGGATGTTCTTGTCACGATCGCCGGCATGTGAATTGTAGACGAAGTGATAATTCGGCAACTTCAGCGGGGCATGGTTGCCGAACCCCAGGACGCGCTCCGCGTCGGCTTCGCTGGTGAGGCGAAAGGCGATGCGCAGATTGATCTGGGTCAGCAGTTCCCGGTCCAGTTCGGCACCCATCAGGGTCTGGGTGGAGAGGATGATGTGAAGCCCGAAGGCGCGTCCGCGCCGCGTGATGTCCTTGAGCAAGGCGTTGAACCGGTAGGCGCCCGGACCCGAGAACAGGCGCTGGACCTCGTCGATGATGAGGATGAGGCGCGGCAGAGGGTCCGCGGACTGACGCTTGTTCCAGGCGTCGAGATCGTTGACGCCCTGATCGCGGAATCGCTCGCCGCGGCGGGTGATCTCTTGCGCGAAGTGCTCCAGTAACCGCTCGGCCGCACCGGTGTCGGTGTTGTCGAGATAGATCTGTTCGCAGTTGGGGTGTTCGGCGAAGGCGTTGAATTCGACGCCGGCCTTGTAGTCCATCAGATAGAGGCGGATCTGGTCGGCGCCGTACTGTTCGCCGATGCCCAGGATCAGGTTGTTGAGCAGCGTGGTCTTTCCCGACCCGGAGGCGCCGACGATGAGTGCGTGATAGCAGCCGCTGCGCCGTCCGAGTGCAAAGTCGATGGGCTCCCGGCCGTCCGGGGTTTTGCCGATGGTCACGCACACCGCGTCGGCTTCCGCGCTCTCTGCCTCCGCGTGCCTGGCAATGAGGGCAGCGGCCCGTTCCCGGGCGCTGTCGGATGACTGACAGGCGTGGACCAGTCCGTAGTCGGCGATGATGGCGCGCAGCCCGGTGAGGTCTGGGGCGGTGTCCGCGAGCAGGAGTGTCGCGGCCGGCGGTGTGTCCGGGGTCTCGGGAGCGGCCTGCATCGTCACCTTGAGCAGCCCTGCGGCCCAGTCGACGGACGCGAGGTCTTGCCCATAGGCGATCAGATAAATGCCGGCCGCGAAGTGGGCGGTCAGAAAGTCCCGCAGGTGACCTTCGCGGCTGCTGTCATAGCGGTCGGCGCGCTTGAGGTAGTCGTCCAGGTTCAGCAGGACCAGGGTAAAGGGCTGCGCATAGTCCGGGTGGGCGCGGTTGTAGTCCGTCAGGGTCGGGCAGCGGTCGTTGAGCAGGTGGTGATGGCGTTCACGCGCGGCATCCATGAGCTCTTCGAGCAGGGCGCGGGCCTCGGCGTCTTTGTAGGCGATCCGGTAGAGGCCCTGGGTGCGCAGACTGGACAGCACCTTGAAACGGTTGTGTACGCTGTAGTCGATGACCAGGATGTTCAGCAGCCCCAGCGGCAGGTGCTCGGCCAGTGACAGGGCGGCGCGCTCCATGAGCCCGACGGCCAGGTCTTCGCCGCCGACGCTGATCGCCAGCAGGAGTCCGCCCGCGGCCGTCGGTACCTTGGCAGGGAGCCACAGGCCGGTTGGCGCGTGCCCAAGTGTGCCGACTTCAACGGTTTCCGGAAAACCGGTTCCACCGGTCACGCGCTGCTCGTGCACTGATCGAATCCCCTGTGCGGATAGATAGGTATAAAATTCAACGATCGGCGACCGGACATGGCCCTGATGTTAGGCGCGCCGAACAAGCGGGTTGGCGGCTAACGCTCGCGGTCCGCAGGAGCCGTCGCAAAGAATGCGGCAGCCGCCGGATGCAGCGGCACGGTCAGCCCGGTGGCAGCCGTCTGGCGGCTGATCTGCGACCCGGCGGCCGATCCGGCGCCCATGAAGTCGATTCGCTCGAAGAGGGTCGCGAGCACCCGGTTGACATCCGCCGCCGCCAGGCCCGCAGGGGCGGCCAGCAGGGCGGTCACCGCGAGCGTCCGCACTTCGGTCAGTTGACCTGGGTAGGTGAGCGGCGGCAAGTCCAGGGGGACCAGTCCGGAGCCTGAACCGGCGAGCGTGCGCTGGACCTGCGGGGACAGTGACAGAAGCCGGATCTGGCCGCGCGCCGCCGCGTCCTGGATGAGCCGCGCCGGGGCGTTGATGGTGGCGATGACCGCGTCGGTCCGGCCGGCCGCAAGGTCCGCGAGCCCTTGCTCCAGGCCTATCTCGTGAACCGCCCCGAGGTCCCCCAGCGCGATGCCGCCGCCCTGCAGCAGCAGGAGCGCGTTCTCACGACTGCCCGATTCAGGCAGGCCGATCGCGACCCGCTTACCGGCGAGTTCCCGCAAGTCCGCGATCGGCGAATCGCCGGCGACCATGACATGCACGGGCTCCGGGAACAGGCTCGCCAGGGCGCGCAGCCCGTGATCGGGGCCGACCTGAGCGAAGGGGTCCGTACCCAGCATGGACGCGGCAGCCAGATTGTTCTGCACCAAGGCGAGATCCGCACGACGATTGCGCAGCCGATCGAGGTTCTCCCGACTGCCGGCCGTCGTGAGCGCATCGGCGGCTGTTCCTTGTTCGACCAGGGACTGGGCGAGCAGTTGGGTCACCCCCAGATACTCCCCGCCGGTTGGGCCGCCGGCCAGGATCAGCGCCTGATCCAGACGGCCCAGCCGTTCGACAATCGAGTCCACGGCTTCGCCGACCTCCTCGACGATGATCTGCCGCTGGCGCGGGGGGTCGGCCGTCTTGCGCTCGTAGAGTTGCATCAGGCGCGCGAACAACTGCTGGGACTGGGCACTGGTGGCCGGACTCAGGGGCGCCGAGGGGGTACCCACCTCGGGTAACACCGTGACCACCGGCGCCCACCCGTCGCCGTCACTGACGAAGCTCGCGCTGCCGTGCACGGTGACCCGATCGCCGCGATGGTTGCCGGCGGCCTTGAGTCCGCCGACACCCTTCTCGGTCGCCCCCAGCAGATTCGAGAAGCTGGCGACACTCAAAGCGTCCCAGGAGGAGAAATCCAGGTCGCGTTCGAGCGTGAGCAGGGCGTTGAAATAGACGATGCGCCGCGGCCGGCCCTGCGCATCCGCGCTCAAGGGTCCGCTGCCCATGCGGCGCAGGCTGGTCAGGGCGATGGTGTTCGGCCCGAGGGCCTGCGTCAGGCGCTCCTGAACTGTCTCCGTCACCGCCGACGCATCCGGCGCGACCTCACAGGCAGCGAGCACGACAGCGGCCAGCACGACGGCCAGCCAACGGGCAGCAATCCGGAGCAAGGGTCGATGCATGATCAGAACCCGAACCAGGGCAGCGCGAGGAAACCCTGGATCACGACAGCGTTGGTGATATCGATCAGGAAGGCGCCGATCACCGGGACCAGCAGGAAGGCGAGCGGCGACGGGCCATAGCGGCTGGTGATGGCCTGCATGTTGGCGATGGCGGTTGGGGTGGCGCCGAGCTGGAAGCCGCACTGGCCGGCGGCGATGACCGCCGCATCATAGTCCCGACCCATGACGCGGAACGTCAGGGTGATGGCTAAACTAACCACCAGCAGCGCCTGAAGCGTCAAGATGATCAGGATCGGCAGGGCCAGACTGACCAGTTCCCACAGACGCAGCGTCATCAGCGCCATCGCCAGGAACAGCGACAGACAGACGGTGCCGATCAGCTCCACCGTGGGCCCATCCACCTGATAAAACCCGCGCAGTCCCAGGGTATTGCGCAACAGGATACCGATAAGCAGACACCACACGAAGGTCGGCAGATGAATGCCCGGCACGACGACATGCTCCGCCAGCAGGGTGCCCAGACCCAGACAGACCATCAGGAGCAGGACCGACTCCATCAGCGACTCCGGACTCAAGGGCCGACGCTCATCCGTGGTCAGCGAGCCGGGGCCGACGTCCTGCGCCGTCACCGCGAGCGGCTTCAGCCCATGACGGTGAATCAGCCATTGGGCGACCGGGCCGCCCAGGACGCCGCCGAGCACGAGGCCAAAGGTGGCACAGGCCATGGCCACCTCCACCGCCCCTTGCAGGTTGTTGACCTCACCGAAGAGCTGACCGTAGGCCGCCCCGGTGCCGTGGCCGCCGGACAGGGTCGCGGAACCGCCCAGAATGCCCATCAATGGGTGCAGATCGAGCATAGAGGCAAGCGCGATCCCCAGCCCATTTTGCAGCAGCAAGGCCAGCACCACGACAGCGAACAGGATCACCAGCTTGCGTCCACCCCGCGCCAGCATGCGCAGGTCGGCACCCAATCCGATGGTCGAGAAAAAAACCAGCAGCAGGGGCGCCTGAGCGCGGGTGTCGAATTGCAGCTCCAGGTCACCGCCCACCCGCGCCAGGGTGAGCAGGAGCGCCGCCGCCAGTCCCCCGACCACCGGCTCCGGAATGCTGTAGGTTTGCAACACCCCGATGCGGTTGATCAAGGCCCGACCCGCGAGCAGGACCAGGATGGCGGCGACAGTGGTCAGCGCGAGCGGGATGTCAACCTGCATGGGGATTCAAGTCCAGTCGGGATGGTCAAGCGGGCCAGCGCGGCACGGCAGTGCCAGGGCAGCCGTCCAGCATCGCCGACTAGAGTAAGCGAAAACGCGAGCCTGGTGCAGACCGGGTAGCGCCGCGTTAGACTCGCGGCGACCTTGATCACTGCTCCGGCCAACGCCTCAGCTTCTGGAGTCCAAGGCTTCAGCCTTGGCGCTTGCCATCCAAGGCTAAAGCCTTGGACTCCAGATCGCGGTAGCCGGAACGCTGGCCAAGACCCGCTCGGCCAAAGCTTAGCCCTATTGATCATCGCGGCACAGCGACCGCATGGGGGATGTTGATGCGTGTCCTCATCATCGGCGGTACCGGCAACCTCTCCTACGCCTGCTCGGTGGCGGCCCTGGAGTCGGGGTTCGAGGTCTTCAACCTGAACCGGGGGCGCAAACCGGAACAGTCCGCTCCGGGGGTGATCACCCTCAAAGCGGATATCCGGGATGAGCAAGCGGCGCGTACCGTGCTCGGCGACCGGCGCTTCGGCGCCGTGGTCGACTTCATCTCCTACACGCCGGAACAGTTGCGTGCCGCTCTCGACCTGCTGCGCGACCGGACCGACCAGTTTTGCTTCATCAGCACCGCCTCGGCCTATCGCAAGCCGCCGGTGGATCATGTGATCACGGAGGGCACGCCGCTCGGCAATCCCTACTGGGCTTACTCACGCGCCAAAATCGCCGCCGAGCGGCTGTTGCGGGCTGAAGGGCGCGATCGTGGTCTCCCTTACACTATCGTGCGCCCCTCCCACACCTACGGGCGCGGCTGGCTGCCGCTCGCCTGCGGTTCCTCGGACTTCACCATCGCCGGGCGGATGCTGGCGGGTCGGGACATCATCGTCCACGGTGACGGCCAGTCGCTCTGGACGCTGACTCATGCACGTGACTTTGCCGCCGGTCTGGTAGGGCTGCTGGGCCATCCCGGAGCGCTCGGCGAAGCCGTGCAGATCATGGGCGAGGAGGTTCTGACCTGGGATGTCATCCACCACACCGTGGCCCGCGCCCTGGGAGTGGAGCCGCGCATCGTCCATATCCCCTCGGACTTCATCGCCGCGGTCGACCCGGACTTGGGCGAGCACTTTCTCGGCGACAAGACCTACAGCGCCCTCTTCGACTGCACCAAACTCAAGCGGCTGGTTCCGGGATTTCGCACGACCATCCCGCTCCACCAGGGGGTGCGCGAATCAGTCGACTGGCTGCTGGCGGACCCCGCCAGGCAGCAGATCAATCCCAAGCTCGACCAGCAGATCGAGGACATCCTTGCGGCCTGGCACCGGGCCATGGCGGCGGTGGTTGGCGCGCCATAATGGATGCTGCTTGCGCAGTCGCGCGGCGATCTTGTGGGCGCGGCCGGAGGCCGCTCCCACGGGGGCCTTGATCATGGTACCGGCCACGCGGCATCGTAGGGTGGACAAGCGCAACGCAGTCCACCAGCGGCGGCGCGGGATTCGGTGGACTGCGCTAGCGCTTGTCCACCCTACGGCCGGAACGATGATCAAGGCCCCCACGGGAGACGGCCCACCGATCAGGGACAGATCACTCCTCCGGCCCACCTTCCTCGACGGCCAAGGGGACATAGCCGGCGCGCAGGGCACCCGCGTGATGGAGATAAGCGAGGAGCTGGTTGACCGATTCGGCCACCGACAGTCGATCCGCCGCGACATGAACCTCCGGAGTCTCCGGCGGCTCGTAGGGGCTGTCGATGCCGGTGAACTGCTTGATCTCGCCGCGGTCCGCCTTGGCATAGAGCCCTTTGGGATCACGCTTGCGACAGACGTTGATGTCGGTATCGATGAAGACCTCGACGAACTGACCTGCCGGCAGGATGTCGCGGACGATCTGGCGATCCGCCCGGAACGGCGAGATGAAGGCAGCCAGCACGATGAGCCCGCCGTCGACCATCAGCCGGGCGACCTCACCGACCCGCCGGATGTTCTCCTTGCGGTCCTGATCGCTGAACCCCAGGTCTTTGCACAGACCATGGCGCACATTGTCCCCATCGAGCAGATAGGTGTGGTACCCCTGGGCAGTCAGGACCTGCTCCAAGGCCCCGGCAATGGTGGACTTGCCCGACGCGCTCAGACCCGTGAACCAGATCAGCAGCGGATGCTGGGACTTTTGTTCCGCACGGGTCGCTTGGTCCACCGGGTGGCTGTGCCAGACGATGTTATCGGCCATGGAGATGACTCCTTCGATTGCAAATGTAGGTCGATGACGGACGGACGGGTTGCGGCGAGCCGATAAGTCCCGTCGCGCCCTGTCAAACCGGTCTTTTACCTGGAATCGGGGGTCTCTGTCTATCCGCGATGGAACATCAGGCATCCGGAAGATGAATGTCCCCGTCGGAGCGGCGTCCCGCCGCGATGCGGTGCCGAGGTGACCTCGAACGCTGCGGTGACAGGCCCGGCCTCATCGCGGCGGGACGCCGCTCCCACAGGGTCGCTACGCGACTTTCACGGTGTGCCTCGACCTCCGGTCTTTTTGTGGCCGGAACGATGATCAAAGCCAGCGAACGCATGCTTGCACAATTCGTGGGGCTGTCGGGGATCGACAGTGCGCTAGTCATGCAGCCCGCACTCCCGTTTGAGCCCGAAGAACCGCGTCTCCTGCTCATGCATCCCCGGCTCCAGCGGACGACTGGTATGGGTGTCACCCACCGAGACATAACCCCGCTCCCACAACGGATGATAGGGCAGGTTGTGGTGCTGCAGATAACGATAGACGTCGCGGTTGTTCCAGTCGATGACCGGATGGAGCTTGAAGCGTCCATCCTGTACGCGCAGCACCGGCAGACCCGAGCGGCTGTCGGCCTGCGACCGGCGCAAGCCGGCGAACCAGGTGCCGGCGTCCAGTTCCTTCAGTGCCCACTGCATGGGCTCCACCTTGTTCAGCCGGTTGTAGAGCGCAATGCCTTCCAGCCCTTGCTCCCAGAGCCGGCCATGGCGCGCCTCCTGCCATGCCGGGGAGGTCGCGGCCCGGTAGATGTGCAGGTTGAGTCCCAGGCGCGCGGTCAGTTCGTCAATGAATTGGTAGGTTTCCGGGAAGAGGTGGCCGGTATCCACCAGCACCACCGGGATGCCCGGCGCGACCCGCGTCACCAGATGCAGCATCACCGCCGCCTGGATACCGAAGCTGGACGAGAGCAGATGGCGTCCGGGCAGGTGCTGCAAGGCCCATTCCACGCGCGCGGTCGCGTCCAGCCCCTCCAGTTGAGCGTTCATCAGGGCGATGGACTCGGCATCGTCGCCGAGCATCGGATCGAGGTCAGTGCGTACCATGGGGAACCTCCACTGGATGCGGGACGGGCGGCGTGATCAACCCGACCCGCAGACTGAAATCGCCGAAACGCTCGCCCGGCTCACGCTCGGCGGCGAAGCGCCGGAAGAGCCCATCCAGAACGGCCAGGATTTCGGACTCGTTAAGGTTTTCGCGATACGGCCGGTTGAGCCGCAGACCCGTGCCGTCACCCCCGAGCAGCAGGTTGTAGCGGCCGGGTCCCTTGCCGACCAGCCCAACCTCGGCCACAAAGGGTCGGGCGCAGCCGTTCGGGCAGCCGGTCATGCGCATGACGATCGGGCAGTCGCCCAGCCCGTGATCCGCGGCCAGCCGTTCGATCTGATCGAGCAACTCCGGGAAATAACGCTCCGCCTCCGCCATCGCCTGCGGGCAGGTGGGAAAGGCCACACAGGCGATGGCCGACTGCCGGATGGGGGTGCGGGTCTCCGCCAGCAAGCCGTGAGCGCGGGCGATGGACTCGATCCGCGCGCGTTGATCCGCCGCCACCCCGGCGACGATCAGGTTCTGATTGGGGGTGATGCGGAAATCGCCCTGATGCACCTGCGCCAGTTCACGCAGCCCGGTCATCAATGGCGTGCCGGGGCGATCGGCCACCCGGCCGTTTTCGAGATAGAGGGTCAGATGTTTGCGCCCGTCGGTCCCCTGCACCCAACCGTAACGGTCCCCCTGATCCGTAAAGACCGCCGGGCGGGCCGGCGCAAAGCGCAGCCCGGCACGCTGTTCCACCTCGGCCTTGAAGGCGTCCAGCCCCATCCGATCGATGGTGTACTTGAGTCGGGCGTGGCGCCGACTGATGCGGTTGCCGAAGTCACGCTGGGTGCTGAGCACCGCTTCCGCCACCGCCAGCACCTGATCGGGGGCAACGAAGCCCAGGGTGTCGGCCAACCGCGGATAGGTGCTGGCATCACCGTGGGTCGTGCCCATGCCACCGCCGGCCAGACAGTTGAATCCGCTCAGCCGATCGCCGTCGGCGATGGCAATGAAGCCGAGATCGTTGGTGTAGACATCCACGTCGTTGTGGGGCGGCACCGCGACCGCGGTTTTGAACTTGCGCGGCAGGTAGGTCTCGCCATAGAGCGGTTCGGACTCGACGCCCTCGACTGGTTCCCCGTCGAGCCAGATCTCGTGATAGGCGCGGGTGCGCGGCAGCAGGTGCTCGCTGATGCGCCGCGCCCAGTCATACACCTGCGCGTGCAGCGCGGAGGCGACCGGGTTAGGGTTGCACAGGACGTTGCGATTGACGTCCCCGCAGCCGCCGATGGAATCGATCATCGCCTGGTTGATGCCTTGGATCAGCGGCTTCAGATTGCGCTTGAGAATGCCGTGGAACTGAAAGGTCTGACGCGTGGTGAGCCGGATGGTGCCGTTGCCGAGCGTGTGGCTGATCCCGTCGATGGCCAGCCATTGCGCCGGGGTGCAGACACCGCCGGGCAGACGCGCCCGCAGCATGAAATCGTATTGCGGCTCCAGATAGCGTTCGGCGCGGTCCTGGCGGTGGTCGCGGTCATCCTGCTCGTAGAACCCGTGGAACTTGCAGAGTTGGGCGTCGGCCGGGGCCAGGGCTCCGGTCAGCTCGTCGGCGATGCTCTCTTTCAGCGTGCCGCGCAGGTAGCGGCTGCCGGCCTTGATCAGTTCGTTCTCGTTGACTCGCGCGTCCATCAGTAGGTATCTCGCAGGTAGCGCGCATCGGCACGCAGGGTTTCGACAAAGGCCAGTGCACCATCCGCGCTCAGGCCGCCGTGGTCGCGGGCGATCGTGACCAGGGCCTCACGGACCGCCGACTCCATGGCCGTGGCGCCGCAGCAATAGATCCGCGCCCCCGCATCAAGCCAGCGCCACAGCTCGGCCCCCTCGGCACGCAGCCGGTCCTGCACATAGACCCGTTGCGCGGTGTCGCGGGAGAAGGCGGGGCTGAAGCGGTGCAGCACGCCGGCCTTGCGCAGCCGCAGCCAGTCGGCCTGATAGAGAAAGTCACGCTGAAAGTGCCGATTGCCGAATACCAGCCAGTTGCGGCCAGTGTCACCCACGGCGGCACGCTGCTGGAGGAAGGCGCGGAAGGGCGCGATGCCGGTCCCGGCGCCCACCAGGATGATCGGCGTGTCGCCATCCGCGGGGAGGCGGAAGCCGGGGTTCTCGAGCACATAGCAATCCAGGTCGTCGCCCGCCGCCAGCCGCTCCGTCAGGAATCCGGAGGCGCCGCCCAGACGGTCCTGACCATTGCACTGATAGCGCAGGGTGCTGACCGTCAAATGGACCTCGTCCGCGGTCTCCGCCGGGGCCGAGGCGATCGAATAGAGTCGCGGCGCCAGCGGTTGCAGGAGCCCGACCAAGTCGGACGCCTGGGGGCGTGCCGGATACTGGGTGATGAGGTCGACCACCTGGCGCGACTGGCACCAGGCGCGCAACGCTTCACGGTCTTGGGCCAGGCCCGCCAGTTCCGCAGCGCCGCTGAGCCGCGCCCACGCGGCCGCCACCGTCGGGTGGAGCCGGGTCAGTTCCAAACGTGCGGTCAGCGCCTCGGCCAGGGCCAGGGTGTCCCCGGCGATCTCCACGGGCGCATCCTCTGCCAGTCCGGCAGCGGCGAGGACCGCACCGACCAGGGTGGGGGCATTCCGGAACCAGACCCCGAGCGAATCCCCGGGGGCATAGTCGATGACCTGGGGATCGATCCCTAGGGCCAGATGCCGCACCTCGGCCACCGCATCGCGGGTCGTGATGGGACGGTTGTCGAGCACGGCGGCACGGAAGGGGTGGTCCCGGTCATGCCGCACCGGCGCCGCAACACGCAGCGGCACCACCTCGGCATCCCGGTGCGCCGCGACGCCCGGCGACGCCGCGGCGAGTTCCGCCTCGACCCGCTCCAGCGCCAGGGGGAACCACGCTTCCGAGACCGGCCGGAAATCCAGATCGGCATCCACCCGCTCGAGCACCCGGCGGGCACCCAGCGCCTCCAGGCGTTCATCGAAGACTTTGGCCGCCTGGCAGAACTGTGCGTAACTGGAGTCGCCAAGACCGAAGACACCGTAGCTCAGGCCCATGAGTTTCGGCGCACCCTGGCCGTGGAGCACACGGTGAAGATCCTGAGCGGCTTCCGGGGGCTCGCCCTCGCCCTGGGTGCTGATGACCAGGAGCACGCACTGCTCCTTGGCCAGATCGCGGGGCCGGAAGTCGGCGACCGAAACCACCCGGTGGGCCAGTTGCCGGTCCGCCGCCTGGCGCCCCAGAGCTTCCGCCACGGCGCGGGCGTTGCCGGTTTGGGAGGCATAGAGAATGGTCAGGCGGGCGGTCCCCGCAGCCGCGACCGGAGCCGCGGCAAGCGCCGGCCGGCCAATCGCCAGGCCCGCCAGATACCCGCTGGCCCAGGTCAATTGCTCGCCGGTCAGGCCGCGGATCGCCTGGGTCAGGCGTTGGAGTTGAAGCCCGTTGACGGGCGCTGCCGGCAGCCCCGTCGTCAGGCCGACGGCGGTCGGCTGGGCTGAAACGGCGCGATTGGTCTGCATGGGGCCACCTTCAAGACTGTGGACGGACACGAGGTCCCTTGGGAAGCAATCTTGGTTTGGAGCAGATATCTTGTAAAATGACGTTTCTTGAAAAGTTATTACGAAATGCGATATAGAAACCCGCCATGGAACTGCGCGAGCTGAAATCCTTCGTCGCCGCAGTGGACTGCGGACTCAATGTCAGCCAAGCCGCGGAGCGACTGCACCTGGTGCAGTCAGCGGTGTCGCAGCACCTCGCGCGCCTGGAAGCCGAGCTGGGCACCCGACTCTTCGTGCGCCAGGGCAAACGCCTGGCGGCACTCACCCCGGCCGGCGACCGGGTCCTGGACTATGCACGCCGGGCGCTGGCCATCCGCGAGGACATCCTGACCGTCGGGCGCGACCATGTGGACGAGGCCACCGGGGTGCTGTGCATCGGCACCACCCATACCCAGGCCCGCTATGTGCTGCCGCCGGTGATCCGCGCCTTCCGGCACACCTATCCGCAGGTCGCCTTACAGATCCATCAGGGTACGCCCCCCCAACTGGCTGACCTGGCCGCGGCCGACACGGTCGACTTCGCCATCTGCACCGAGGCCCTGGCCGCCCATCCGGCGCTGACCACCCTCCCCTGCTATCGCTGGAACCGCAGCCTCATCGCCCCGCTCGGCCACCCGGTCCTGGAACGTCAACCCCTGAGCCTGGAACTGATCTGCGAATACCCCTTGATCACCTATGTCTTCGGCTTCACCGGCTCCAGCCGGCTGCGCTCCACCTTCGCCCGCATGGCCCTGGAGCCGGACGTCGTGCTGAGCGCCGCGGATACCGACGTGATCAAAACCTATGTGCGTGAAGGTCTGGGCGTGGGACTGATCGCCACGGTCGCCTATTCGGCGCGCACCGACGCCGACCTGGCGGTGCGCGATCTGAGTCATCTCTTCCCCTGGGAGACCACCTTCATCGCGTACCGCCGCGACAAATACCTGCGGCGCTTCCAGCAGCACTTCATCGCACTGATGCAGCGCATGGTGCAGAGTCAGGGGGTGGTAGGTGGGGAATGAAGGTTACGCAGTGACCCCGTGGGAGCGGCCTCCGGCCGCGATGGCGCCGCGCTGGATTGCGGCCATCGGGGTTCACCTCGGCACCGCGTCGCGGCCGGAGGCCGCTCCCACGGGCTGGAGGCTGGCTGCTCTCTCCAGATTATCCGTGACTCGCTGGGGCAATAACCATTCCCAGCCAAGTGGTCAGATCCATCAGCCGTCCGTTCTCGATAAGGGTCCGGATCTGCAGTGCGGCTCCGCGGCCTGACTCGCCGTAGGCCGCCAGAACGCCTTGAGGATTGATGTGTACGACATGAGTGAATGGTCAAGTTCTCACAGCGGCAGCGCCATGTTCACGGCGTATAGACGGTCCGCAAGGGCCTCCTTAGCCATCGGCGACGGCTCAATGAGCACCGCATTCAGTCCAAGTTCCAAAGCCACCTGTCCAGTGGTGCCGCTCCCGGCGAAGGGATCGAGCACCGTATCACCGGGCCGGGCCGTCGGTAGCAACATTTGTCTGACCAGCGAGCGGGGCCACATGGCCACATGCCGGTAGGGTGACGCCTCGGGGTTGATCTGCCAGACGCCATCCGGGGACTCGTCGTCATCCGACAAGATGCGCGCCTGCGTCTGCCACACGGAGCCGGCATTGGTCCGGTCGCCGCGCCGCAGACTGGAGCGGGCGGGGATATCGATCGCCCGACGGTCGAAGCGATAGTCGGGCCGCTTGGAAAAGAGAAAAAGAAACTCGTAGTTGCGGGAGGGGCGGTCCAGGGTCGGCTCGGGCATGGCATTGCCCCGGGCGGTTTGCGTCTCGATATTGACCAGCGATTTGGCCCAGATGATGGTGCGTCGGCAGATCCACTGAGGGCCGTCGCTGGCGCCGACAAAACGCCTGAATTCCGAGTCGGTCATCGCCAAGTGGAACCGGAACGGAACCCCCATCTCCGATTTGTGTCCGATCGTTGGGACATAATGCTTGAAGAATTCGGGTTGCCGACGCAGGGCGTCTGCATAGCCTTTGCCACCCGCTGCGAAGCGGCCGTTGGATCCGTCGGGGGCGTTGGTAGTCCCCTTCTTGCCTTGCCGATTGTTGTAGGTGTCTGCCAGGTTGACCCACAGACAGCCATCGTCTTTGAGCACCCGCCAGACCTGATCGAAGACATCAAGCAGATGACGCACGAACTGGTTGGGGTGGGCCTCGTGGCCGAGTTCACCTTCCCAGCCGTCCGGCCAGATCGCGGTAGTGCCATAGCGTCGGAGCAGATAGAAGGGCAGCGACGTCAGTGCGACCTGAGCCGAGTCGTCGGGCAGACTGCGTAGACCGCTCAGCGCGTCGTTATCGAGGATTTGCAGGGATTCGTGGGCGTTCATCGAGCCTTCAGGTGGCGGCGGGCGCTGGTGCGGCTGGTGGGTGAGTATACCCGAGCCGGACTGAACCAAGCTTTGCCTGACGGCCGCCTGCCCGCTTCCGTCTGACACGCCGAGACGGCGTCAGCCAAGACGCGGGCCGACTCCCGGCTCACGCGGTCGTGGCAGAGGTCTGCGGCACCTGCAAGGCAATCGGTCCGCACAGCGGACCCTACAGATCCTCCCGACCGCAATCTCCGCGCTGTCATCCTGTCGTCATATTTGCGACATATACTGTTCATCACGATGTCACGGGAGCGTCAGCCGGAGTCGCTAGACTG
>Ga0247837_1005791_pt1 | contig 18130 bp, 22 predicted proteins | sample LaCtaG_2_FD_187115 | JGI IMG/M metagenome (GOLD analysis project Ga0247837, IMG submission 187115) | Freshwater microbial communities from meromictic Lake La Cruz, Castile-La Mancha, Spain - LaCruzMarch2015_14.5m | ecosystem: Environmental > Aquatic > Freshwater > Lake | place: Spain: Castile-La...
CGAGCCATAAGCAAAATAGAGTTCATATCCAGGTCGGACTTCGTCAGCCATAGCTCAAAAGATGACAACACCCCGCCCCCGAATCCAGCCAGAATTTTCCCCGCCCCAACGCCCTAGGACTGCCCCAGCGCCCTAGGGTGCCTCAACGCCCTAGGACTGCCCCACCGCCCCAATGACAAACGAAAAATGACGCCCCCCTGATACCCGCAACCAGATCAAAACCCATCCAGATCAGATAATAATAAAACTGAAACATATGGACAAATGGCAATAAGTCCATAGATTGCCGAAATCGAGGTGGACCCATATGATGTGGGCAAGTTTTTGGACAATCTAAATCCTGCAAGCGAGAGAATCAAATCCAGAAAAGCTATTGCAAGTAAATTATTTAAAAATCTAATACATATGGACAAATGGCAATATTTCCATATGTCATCAAATCCGAGACATACCCGCAGGATGTGGGCCGGTTTTTGGAGAATCCCAAGTCCTTGCAACCGGTGCCGCGCGCGGCGGCGGGCCAGGCGGAGGCGTTTCTGGACTTGAGCCTGCGGGCGAGAGGCGCGAAGGAGTTGCCGCTGCCCGAGTTGCCGCCGGCCGTGAAAACTGCGGTGAACAAACATCTGCTCGAGGTGCTGGAAATCCTGCAAAATGGCCGCTTCGAATTCGCCTTCCGCACAGCGAAGGAGGTTGTGGCCTATCTGAAGGTCTCTTGCGAACTGGCTGCGGATAAAGCCGCATGGGAAGCCGACAAGTGGAAGTCGGACCTCGACGACGAGATTCTCCAAAAAATCCTACCGCGCCTGCACGGGAGCCGCACGAGGGTCGGCCCCTTGCTTGGCGCGCTGGGATGGTATCTGCACACGGGCGACAAGACGGAAGCTATGAAGTTCTTCCCTGCGCCCGGCGAGGAATTGCCTGAAAAGCCCGTGCAGGAAATCATCGCGCTGGACAAAGCCGCCGCCGCCTTCCCGCGCAGCTTCGCCAAATTGCAACGCATGGCCCGCGTGGTCATCGAAGAGCAATTCGTCAGCTTCATCTGCTGACGCGCCCTCATCGCATAAGCCTGTCAGAGCCGCCCCCCAAGCCTCCTCTCAAAAACAACAAACATCCCATCGCTAACATATGGACAAATGGCAATAAGTCCATATGTCGCCAAAACTAAGGTGGGAGCGCCAACGCCCCCGTTGGCACCGCCGGTCGGGGTTGGCCGAGGGGGGCCTCGGCGCTCCTATTCATTCCGGACACATCTTGTCGAAACAGGTTCCTTGCTCCGCTACGCAAGCAAACATCCCATCGCTGACATATGGACAAATGGCAATAAGTCCATTGATTAAATTCCCGAAGTTACTTCGCGATTTTCCAGAGCGCGTCGATGGTTTCGACAAAAGCTTTGGCCCTGTTGGTTGGGGTAAGAAGGACCCAGCGACCAGTCGACTTTTTCATCACAAGACCAGCCTCGTGCAGTCGTTTCACATGCTCCACGGCAGTGGACTGGTCGATTCGGCATTCAGTTGCAACTTCGTTCACGCAAAGAGACGGGGTGCGAATGAGCAGCCTTATGATTTCAATACGGCGGTGGTTTGCCAACCCCGCTACCATTCTTGCCCGGCCACGATCGATTGACGACATGCGGGGAGAATATATGGACAAATGGCAATAAGTCCATAGGTCATTCAACAGATCAATTCGTTTACTCAAGGCCGTGGGAAGGGATTGTTGCTGAGGAATGCCGCGAGGAATCTTTCGCATTTCCCCGTTCGAGTGAGTATGCGCGTTCGAGAGTTGACGAAGCGCTCCTGTAGTCTCAATGTAGAAACATGACCGCAACGATTCAAAAATGGGGCAATAGTCTGGCCCTGCGGATTCCCAAGGCTGTAGCCAAGCAAATACAGATTCAGGAAGGTGATTCCGTGTTCCTCAAAGTCGGGACGGCGGGGTTGACCGTGAAGGCTGTTCCCAAGAGGCTTGAGTTGGACGATCTGCTCAACAAGGTAACGCCCGAAAATGTGCACCTGGAGAGCGATTGGGACGCGGATCGCGGGCGCGAGGTTCTGCAGCCATGAGGACGAAGAACCCACCCGTGCCGGAACTCGGGGCGTTCGGGTGGTTGGTGTTCGATCCCCAAGCTGGACGCGAGCTGTCCGGGTGCCGGCCAGCGATTGTGCTGAGCCACACCCGATACAATGAGAAAACGGGCTTGGCTGTTTTTTGTCCCGTTACCAGCAAAAGCAAAGGCTACCCCTTTGAACTTGCTGTGCCGGAGGGTTTGCCCGTGGGCGGAGTGGTTCTTTGCGACCACATCCGTTCCTTGGATTGGAAAGAGCGTCTGTGGCGCCCCATTTGCAAGGCTCCTTCAGGGTTCTTGCAGGAAGTCATGTCGCGAACGATGACGCTGTTTGATTTTCCCCGCATTTAATAGTGCCCCCTGCGGAACACTCGAAAAAAGAGCGATGAACACAATCCCGAATGGCTGCGAGGAATTGCGGATGAGGCACCGGGTGGAGCCCGACCAGGACGACGAGATTCTCTAAAAAATCCTGCCGCGCCTTCACGGGAGTCGCACGCGGGTCGGCCCCTTGCTCGGCGCGATGGGATGGTATCTGCACACGGGCGACAAGGAGGAAGCTATGAAGTTTTTCCCCGCGCCCGGCGAGGAACTGCCGGAAAAGCCCGTGCAAGAGATCATCGCGCTGCACAAGGCCGCAGCCGCCTTCCCCCGCAGCTTCGCCAAAGCGCAACGCATGGCCCGCGTGGTCATCGAAGAGCAATTCGTGAGCTTCATCTGCTGACGCGCCCCGGCGCTGATGGCAAAGGAAGCGACAAGATTTTTTTGAATTTCACATTGACCATCTGTATCCTCAAGGCTACATTTTAGCCGTAATGGAAGTTCGCAAAACCGAGGAATTCTCGAAATGGCTCGATGGGCTGAACGATATTCAGGCGAGAGCGCGCGTATTGGTCAGGATCGAAAGGCTCTTAAGGGGAAACCCCGGCGATTTCAAAGCTATTGGCGAGGGCGTTTCGGAACTGCGCCTCCATTACGGACCGGGTTACCGCGTTTACTACAAACAGCGGGGGAGCGAGTTGGTGATTTTGTTGGCTGGCGGGGACAAGAGTTCCCAATCAAAGGATATCAAAATCGCACTGCGTCTTGCCAGAAACCTTCCCGCTACATTTTTACCATGAAAAAAACCAAAACCACACGCTACGATGTTGCGGAGCATTTGAGGACGCCCGAAGAAATGGCAGTCTACTTGGAAGCTTGCTTTGAAGAGGGTGGCAATGATGCCGGTTTTATTGCCAAAGCGCTCGGTGATATCGCCCGGGCAAAGGGAATGACGCAAGTCGCGCGCGATGCGGGAGTGTCGCGCGAGAGCCTTTACAAGGCGCTTTCGGGGGATCGCAGTCCTGCCTTTGAAACGATCCTTAAGGTGGTTGGCGCACTCGGCTTGAAGCTGCATGCCGAAGCCGTAAAAACTTAAAAGGCTGAGGTGGACCCGATTTTTAGACCACTGGCCGGTTAAAATAAGCGATGGTTGCAGAGAAAGTCAAAGGGGTCGGGCATTAATTCTTGATATTTAATCACGCTAATCACGTGCTTGAATCCAGCATACATGAGTCAGATTTGAGACTGGAAAATATGCCAAGCGGTGGAATTAAAAATACAGATTCTCCAAGTCCGTCTTATGATTCGAAAAGAAATACCCGATCTGCTTTTTGCAACATCACGACCCGGCTATGACTACGGTTCAAATGCCTAAGTGTCGCCGGAAGTGGTTTCGCAGTGGATCGCAGAGGCCAAATCCAGCGGAGCGAAATCGATCATCTGTCTTTTGAATGAGCAGCATTTGAAGCTGTATGGGAGGCTTCCTGTCGGATTGCTACAGGCTTACTGTGACGCAGGTTTCGAAGTCGGGCATGTGCCTGTGGTGGATCATCAGAGACCGCCGCTCTCAGGCAGTGAACTGGCGGCCGTGGAGAAGCATTTCAACGAACTCCCCAAACCGGTGCTCATCCATTGCAGCGCTGGCATCGATCGAACCGGCGCTGCCGTTCGCCATTTAAAAGCTCTCCCCTCCGACAGCAGCAACTGACGCCTTTCAAATAGATGGAGCAGAATTATTGATTTTTAAGCTCTTTAAGAAGGCTTTCCAACATTAAACAACTCCAGCGCAGTAATCCAAGGATCGTTCAGATCCATGCCGGTGTCTTGATCCGGGGCGATGCGTTTGAATCCGGCATACATGAGGCACATGAGTTGGAGGCCGGAGAAGGTTATAGTAGGGAATGCTGATCCACCCGATCCTTCAGGCGTTGCCCAAGCATATTCGAGCCATAAGCAAAATAGAGTTCGTATCGATCAGAGGGGTCAGGCATAAATTATTGATATTTAATCACGCTAATCACGTGCTTGAATCCAGCAATCGTAAGCGTTGGCCCGGCATTTTGACGCTCTGGGTTTGGCGGGTTTGCCGCAGTAGCATCGCTATGAGGTGCTGATGCCGACGAGGACGTCAGCGTTCCGGTTGAGAGTTTTTCTCCGCGTCTTTGTGTCTCCGTGAGAGGCTTTCGCCGGATTCGGCTTTAAAATGAGGCCCGCCCGCTCTACTCGCCGATAATCTTCACCAGCAAACGCTTGCGGCGTAGTCCGTCGAACTCGCCGTAGAAAATCTGCTCCCAGGGGCCGAAATCCAGCGTGCCGTTGGTGACGGCGACCACGACTTCGCGGCCCATGATGGTGCGTTTGAGGTGGGCGTCGGCATTGTCCTCGGCTCCGTTGTGCGCGTATTGGGCGTGCGGATGCTCGGGGGCGAGCTTTTCGAGCCATTTTTCGAAGTCGCGGTGCAGGCCGGATTCGTCGTCATTGATAAACACACTGGCGGAGATGTGCATGGCGTTCACCAGACACAGCCCCTCGCGGATGCCGCTTTCCGAGAGGCACTGCTCGACTTGGGGAGTGATGTTCAGAAACGCGCGGCGTTTGGGAATTTCGAACCAGAGTTCTTTGCGGTAGGATTTCATCTCCGAGAAAAACCACAATTCCGCCGTGAAATGCAATCGCCGGACTTGCGGTGCTTCTAAAAAGGTGGTCATTTGATCACCATGAGCGAAGCGCTAACCTTAAAACAACAGGCTGTGCGGGATTTCATCGAGGCCTACCGCCAACGCGAGGGAGTGTCTCCCTCGTTGCGGGAAATCCAGGCCCACTTTGGCTTCGCGAGCCCAAATGCCGCCGCCAAGCACCTTGCCGCCCTGCGGCGCAAGGGCGTTGTGCAACGCTCCGCCGGCCGCGCAAGGGGGCTGGTTTTATCGGAATCCGCAGATCGCCTGATCAGTGAGATTCCGATTCTGGGCGCCATCCCCGCAGGACGGCCAATTGGAGAGAGCGAGGAGCGCGATGGGTGTGTGCGTGTGGACCTCGACACGCTGGGAATCCCAAAAAACGCCCGCACTTTTGCTCTCAGGGTGCGCGGGGATTCCATGACCGGGGCGCACATTCTGGATGGCGATATCGTGATTTTGGAGCTCAAGCCTCCATCGCACGGCCGTGTTGTGGCTGCGCTGATCGACGGCGAGAGCACGCTCAAAACTTTTCTCGTTCGTGCCGGCAAACCCTATCTCCGCGCCGAAAATCCGAATTACCCCGACCTCATCCCTGCCCAAGAGCTCGTGATCCAGGGAGTGATGGTGGCTTTGCTCAGGCAGGCGCGTTCGTAGAAGCGGAGGAAGCTTGCGGTTTTGCACAGGCTGGAGAGTTTGGGTGAATGATTCTCTCAAAAACGAGTCCGTTCATGCTGCTTCTTTGTTTGATGCTCGGGGGATGTGCCTCGGTGAGTGTTTCTCGCCAGGAGTGGAGCAGCAAGGTGTGCGTGCCTGATAAAATCTTGGTTCGTCCCTTTACGGTTGATCGGGAAAAATTCCGTGTCGATCGGGACGGTGTGGACCTCGATGTGTTTGAGAAAAAATTCTCGGCGGAGTTCGCGGATCGCCTTGCAGAGCGGCTCACAAAGCATGTCAGGCCTGCGATGGTGATTTCCATGAATGAAAAAGTGAAGGATCCCAAGGCCTGGTTGATCGAGGGGCATTTTACGAGAGTGCACCAAGGCAGTCGGGCCCTTCGCTCCCTCGTAGGCTTTGGGCTCGGCGCCACAAAAACCGAGGCCCGTGTGGATGTGTTTCAGGTCGCAGCCAAAGGCAGTTTGATACGAGTTGCCCAACTGGAAACGACTGGAGGTTCGAATGCCGAACCAGGTGCGCTTTTCTCCAGCCCATTCGGTGCCGTGCCTCGCTTGATCACAAATGTCACCACCTCCGGGCTTGCCGCCGATGCGCGAAGGACTGCCCGAACGATTACGGCGGCTATCTCTGAAAAACTCTCTGCGCAAAATGCGGAACTCGCGGGACGCCCACTCCGTGCGAAGCTCCTCGGTAGCCTGCCCTCGCAGTCGGATCAATCCACCCGGTAAAAACGCAGCGCCTCGACGGGTGGCGGGAAGTCACTCAAAAGCGTCAGTTCCGCCCTTCCTCCTTCGCCGGGGTCGCGCACGATGTATTCAAATCCACGCTTCCCACAGATCACGATGAAATGGGTAATGCCGCTCGGGTAGCGCACGCGGGCTATGACCGGGTTGCCATGCAGGAGATTCCAGTCGATGAGGAAGTGCGACGGGGCATCCTCGTAGTGCGGCAGCAGGCTTCCGACCCGCTCGGGATCGATCTCCGCCGCCTTCTCCCAATAAATCCACCCCTCGGGAGTGTAGCCTCCCTCCGTTTTCTGCAAAAAGGCATTCAGCCTTCCCGGGTCGGTATCGACTCCACGGGATGCAAGCGCCATGGCAGCCGAAGCCACCGCGCAACCGACCTCCGTGAGGGAATCGGATGTCTCTGCAAGAAGGTCTCCACCCCAGCACGGATCGCCCTGCAGAAAGTGCGGGCCGGAAATTTCCACTGCGAGCGGAAAATAAAGCCCCCCAGACATCGGCAGTTGGCGTTTTGCCATCCAATCCCAAGTCCAAATGGCCCCGGCCACACCGCTCAGCAGGGCAAAAGAAATCAGAAAAATGCGTCTTGCGGACATCTGGAAATTCGCGTTGTTGAGGGCATATGAAATTAGTTCTTCTATCAGCCCTCTTGCTGATTACGAAAGTCACTCTGCACGCGGCGGATTTCAATGCCATTGTGCTTGAGCAAATCCGCAAAATGCCCGAGGGCGGCGGCTATGCCACCACGCGCGAGGCTCACCAGGCCTTGAACAGCGCTGTGGCCTTGTCCCCACTCGGCCTGCGTGTCGAAAGTTCCAAGGCGCAGCCGAGTTACTGCTCGGGGGCCACATATCTTCTCTTCCTCAAAACCCTCGCCGAAGCCGAAAAGCAAGGCCTCTGCCCGCCGGCGACATCCTCATCCGAAAGTCTTCTACCCAAAGCCATGCCCGATGGGGTCGGCATCTGGGGACGTTGGAACGCCAACGGTCCCGGCACCGCGCGCCTCTTCCATGAACTCGGTCTGGGAAAAAACTTCACCTCCTGGGAGCAGGCAAGGCCGGGTGATTTCATGAAGATCTTCTGGTCCTCGGATGTCGGAAAAAAGGAGCGAGGGCACTCGGTTGTTTTCCTTGGCGTGAAAACGAAGGATGGCGTGGAGCATGTCCGCTTCTGGTCGAGCAATAAGCCCGGCGGCTATGGAGAAAAAAGCGTGCCGAAGTCCAAGGTGGCGGCGGCCATTTTTTCGCGTCTCGAAAACCCGTCGAATATCCAGCGCGTTGCCACGATGCCAAAAAAAGACGCCTATCTCGCGAGCCTGCTCACGCATGAATCCAGTCTCGGCGAGGCCCTGCAGAAAACGGGTGCCATGGCGCCCTGAGCCGCCTGCTTACAAGGGCAGCGTCTGATAATCCAGACACAGGTAGATGACCATGCGCCTGCCATCCGGGAGGTTGATGCCGCGCAGCGGCTTCACCTCGGAGAAAGCGCCCTTCACTGTCTGAGGCAACTCCGTTCCCATATAAAGGGCATGGCGGCCGATGAAGGGATTGTAGCCTTTCTGCTCGGTAAAAAACTCATCCGTTGCCTTGTCTGTCTCGATAAAATTCCCGTAGGACGGCCAGATTCCAAACTGGCTTGTGAGCGCTGGGGATTCCGGGACGAAGACGGGTGGATACTCCGAGCGGGCGGTGGATTTGAAATAGACGGCGAGAACAGAAGCCTGATCTGCGTCTTCGGCAATGAGGAAGCCACCACCATCGGTGGCCGGCATCTCCCTCGTGGCGGCATTTATTTCAGAAGCCAGGGTTTTCCATACAGCCCTTTGCAGCCCCTCCTCATGGAGCAAGAGTCCGCTGGAGACCAGCGCGACAAGCACAGTGGCCGAGCCGCAGATTCCCATCCAGCGCCAGTGCGATCCGGCATCCGCCAGAAAAATCAAGAGCGGCACCACAGCGATCCAAGCCGCCGCCGAGAAATCGCGGCCTATGAGGAATTGATAGAGGGCCCAGATCGAGGCGGGGCCAGCGGTCACCAAGAGAAAGCGCGCGCGGCCATTCTTGTGACATGCCGTCCAGATGAGCCCCCCGAGCGCACCCAACAGCGCGAGGCCTGCGGCAAAGGAAAATTGGCGAAAGTATTCCACCAGGTCCCGCGACCACCCGCCTGGCTGCGGTCTCCACCAGGTCTGCAGGGTGCCGCCTGCGATGGGAATCCAGTCGAGGGCTGCGTTCCATGCCAAGGGACTCCATAGCGCCGCGAGCGGAAGGAGAATCAAAGCGGCCGCCGCCAGCGCATCAGGCGTCTCTTTTTTGCGAAGAACCGATAAAACGGCGATGAGCAATCCCATGGCCACCAGCACCGCTTCGTATCGGAACAGTGCCGCCAGAGCCAGAAGCGCCGCAGCGAGAATCCAATCCAGACGCCGACCCTCCACGGCTGAATAAGCGGCGAGCATTCCTGCGAGTGAGAGAATCAAGACAGGAATCCCGGGGCCAACGGTGACGCACTGCTCGTTGAAGAGGGGCAGCGCATTCAGGGCCACCACTGTCCAGCCCGCCACCAGATCATTATAAAGAGTCCGCGCAAGAAGCCATGCCAGCCACGCCGCAATAAAGCCGAAAAGTGGCCAGGCCAAGCGCAGGACCTCCAGCGAGTCGCCGGTGAGCATGCCGAGCAAGCGAACCAGAAAGGCTGTTCCCGGGGGACCATCAAAAAAAGCCGCCGCCATTCTCGATCCACACATCCAATAATATGCCTCTTCGGCCGAAACGCCTTGAATCGCCAACCATACCAGACGCAAGAGCGTGACAGCGGAGAGAAAAACAAAGACAGAGCGGGGTTTCATGAGTGGAGAAGCTCGGGGTGGGTTTTGTGGAGCGAAGGGAGAAGGACCGGAGCAAGTCGCTTCCATAGGGCTTTTAAAAGGAAAACAGAGCCGAGTCCGCACAAGATGCCGATCAGGCATCCCGCGATCACATCGCCAGGCCAGTGGACTCCAACATACATACGGCTGAAAGCGACAAGCACCGCTGGAAAAAATGCAATCCACCCACGCCTCCGGTAAAATAGGGAGATCACAGTCGCCAAAGCGAAGCAGTTTGCCGCATGCGAGGAGGGAAAGGATTTGCCACGGACTGCTGGTTTTTGCACATCGGAGACTTTGACGCGCAGCGGAAGAGCCACTGCAAGGAGGCGAGGGGTCGCCCGTGCCAGATCGATCGTGCGCACCCCGGAGATGGAGTCGTTTGGCCTCGCGCGACCAACGGTCTCCTTCAATGTCCGGCAGACGAGTCCGTCGTTGATGCCTACTGCCAGCACGGCGGCCAGAAGCATGGCCCGGGCGTGGAAGCCGCCACGCAGAAGGACTACTGCTCCACCCAGAACCGCCAAGGGCCACCATACAGCCCAACTCGAGAGCGTCGCCATGGGAATATCCAGCACCGGGCTGGTGAGCTGGGTATTGATGAAATGAAACGCGGCTTGATCCATTGTTCTCGCATCGGGCTAAGCCCAGTCGCCTTTACTGGCAAGCCTGCAACGCGCCCGCCACGGCATCCTGTATCGGGTGGGGGCCATCACCACCAAGGTGTTCGTCGATTTCCTGAAGGCGGTGGATGAGATGCAGCACGTCTTTTCGAGCATACGGTCCACCTGCCGCCGCGCAAAAATGGGTGCGGCAACCGAAGGGACGGTTCTCGTAGATCAGGCATCGAGCAGTGAATGGGTCGAACATCGGACAGGCTCCATCCGCAGGGGCGGGCTGGGATTTGCGCCCCGTGGCACGAAGAGCTTTGGCAACAATCAGCGCCTCGCCCCGCGTGAGGTGAGGGGTTTTTCCTGTGAGGCGAAATTGGCAGCACTCGGCACGAAGCGTGCACGAGCGCTCGATGGGAAGCGCCGCAAGCTCGGCATAGATTTTTTTGACTTCGGAAATGGACTGCCGCTTCAGGGCGGCTTCAGGGTCGGCGGCGGGCATGATGAGTGATTAGGGAAGTTTTGTAGTGGAACGGCCTTTCGGAAGCATGGAGAGAAAAATGCGTCGCGTCTCCTGTATTGGCGAGTCATCCACAAAATAGGCGATTGCAGCCCGTCCAATACCGTAAGTCCCTGCTCCCGCGACAAAGCCAGAAACCGCGCTCCCCCAGAATGGAACGATCTTCACCGCCGCGCGAGCCGCCTCGCGGAAGGCAAAGCCGGCCCCAACACTCAATCCAAGGGCGGCGAGAAATTCGCCGACGAGCTTAAGTGTCACTGGCCGGCCCGTAGTGTGAATGATCATGCCCACCATGAGGCTCTGGAGCGTGGCAAGAATCGGCAGGTCAGCCAGAGGAATAGGTTGGAGGGCGACGACTCCACTTACTGCACTGAAGGATTTCAACAGGGAAGACGCAATAAAAGCCTGTGCCCTTCGTGCATTTGCCAAGCGGGCGAACTCAAGCTGGGCCTGCGCAGGGAGTGCCGCACAGATCATTTCTAAAAACTCAGGATCATCGAGTGAGCACACGGCGCGAACCTTCCCGCGCAGCTCCGAAGTTTCTTCCAGACGCGCAGCCAGCCCTCTTGCAAACTCGGCTGTTGAGGAAAGGGAAATAATCGCCGCACCTGATGAGGCCGCGCGCTCGAGTGATTTCTGCCACTCCAGAGCAGGCACATCACCGTCTTGTAGAAAAAGGACGATGTCAGGCGTCGAAGCGGCGATTCCAGTCCTCCAGTGTGCATCAGGCGCATCATTTCGAGCATCCAAGATTTTGCCTGTGGCTCCCGACAGGCCTCCTTGGTAGGAGCGCCAACCTTGATCCGATTCCCCACTGTGGATGTGCGATGCGCCCATTGTGGCAAGAAGGGAGGGGACACTCTGCGCGCTGCCTCCAGTGAGCAGAATACGCGGAGCCCGTTGTTCAAGGAACAACTCCCGGATGGGAGTCAGTTCGCGGAGAATCGGTTTCTGTAAACCGCCCGGCAGCTTCTCAATGAGGGCAGACAGGCGGTCATAGATCTTCAAGAGGGCACTGGGCTCAGGGGATTTCATAAATTTTTAAGAATAGTTTGCACATGGATCCCTGGCTGAATCTTGCGATGGATCGATCGGATCGTTCCATCGGCCTCAACCATAAAGGTCGAGCGCTCCGTGCCCATGTATCTCTTACCATACATGCTTTTTTCGACCCACACGCCGTAAGCTTCCACAACTTCACGCTTTTCATCACTCAGGAGAGGGAAGGGGAGCCCATGCTTGGCGATGAACGCAGTATGGCTCTTCACGGAATCCACGCACACGCCGAAGAGTAAAACCCCCTTGGAAAGGAACGCAGAGTGGTAGTCTCTGAGCCCACAGGCCTGGACCGTGCATCCCGGAGTGTCGTTTTTAGGATAAAAATAAAGCACGACTGTATGGCCGCGAAGGGAAGAAAAGCGCACCTCCTGCCCACTTCCATAGGTGCCGCCGACAGCTGTGAGGGTGAAATCAGGCGCTGGATTGCCAGGCTGGAGTTCTTTTGCCATTGGGGAAACACAATCTCAAGGGGTGAAAATTAAGGCAAGAAAACCGGATTTTTGTGCTATCAAAAATTTTTTGAAAATATTTTTTATGTGGCAAATTACTTGTTGACGACCTGAGATGCAATTGGGGTGGGCCTCTGCGAGCATGATGCCGAAAAATTTCTTTTGCGACAGTGGCGCTGGAAAAAATATTTTTTCAAAAGGTATTGACCATTTTTCGATCTGTCATACCTTCTTCATCCCGCTGGCACCAATGCCAAGCGGAATTGATCTCAAGCGAATCTGAAAAAGTTAGTAGTTCGGATGAAACATTCCTTACTCCTGACGGGTTCGTAATGAAGCAGCTTTTTGAAAGTCCAATTCGAATTTTGCCGCAGTCGGTAAAATTCAGAACGCAATATATAGAATATATAGAAATGACAATTATACAGCAATTGCTGAATTGTGCGTTTCTCGTCGATTTTGTTTTTTTAAGCTTCGACAACATACTGCAGCGCCTGTCTCACAGGACTGCAAACATGATTAGTCAGAAAAAATTTCCCTCGTTTAGCGCGAGGGACAAACTTTTCAACGGAGAGTTTGATTCTGGCTCAGAACGAACGCTGGCGGCGTGGATAAGACATGCAAGTCGAACGGGGTTTAGTTTGTAGTAATACACGCTAAACTCAGTGGCGAACGGGTGCGTAACACGTGAGTAATCTGCCGAGAAGTGGGGGATAGCTCGCCGAAAGGCGAATTAATACCGCATATGACAAGGGAAGACATCTTTCCAAAGTCAAAGTCGCAAGACGCTTCTTGATGAGCTCGCGGCCTATCAGCTTGTTGGTGAGGTAACGGCTCACCAAGGCTATGACGGGTAGCTGGTCTGAGAGGACGACCAGCCACACTGGAACTGAGACACGGTCCAGACACCTACGGGTGGCAGCAGTCGAGAATTTTTCACAATGGGGGAAACCCTGATGGAGCGACGCCGCGTGGAGGACGAAGGCCTTCGGGTCGTAAACTCCTGTCATGCGAGAACAAGAAAGTGATAGTATCGCAAGAGGAAGAGACGGCTAACTCTGTGCCAGCAGCCGCGGTAATACAGAGGTCTCAAGCGTTGTTCGGATTCATTGGGCGTAAAGGGTGCGTAGGTGGCGTGGAAAGTTGAGTGTGAAATCCTAGGGCTTAACCTTAGAACTGCACTCAATACTCCCATGCTAGAGGAATGTAGAGGAGAGTGGAATTCACGGTGTAGCAGTGAAATGCGTAGATATCGTGAGGAAGACCAGTTGCGAAGGCGACTCTCTGGGCATTTCCTGACGCTCATGCACGAAGGCCAGGGGAGCAAACGGGATTAGATACCCCGGTAGTCCTGGCAGTAAACGGTGCACGTTTGGTGTGGGCGGGCTCAGACCCCGTCCGTGCCGGAGCTAACGCGTTAAACGTGCCGCCTGGGAAGTACGGTCGCAAGATTAAAACTCAAAGAAATTGACGGGGGCCCGCACAAGCGGTGGAGTATGTGGCTTAATTCGATGCAACGCGAAGAACCTTACCTGGTCTTGACATGCATCTCTAAGTTAATGAAAGTTAGCGAGTCGGTAGCAATATCGATAATTTGCACAGGTGCTGCATGGCTGTCGTCAGCTCGTGTCGTGAGATGTTGGGTTAAGTCCCGCAACGAGCGCAACCCCTGTGTCCTGTTGCCTTCGGGCTCTCTGGACAGACTGCCCTGTGAAACGGGGAGGAAGGTGGGGATGACGTCAAGTCAGTATGGCCCTTACGACCAGGGCTGCACACGTACTACAATGCCCAGTACAGAATGATCCGAATCCGCAAGGTGGAGGAAATCTCAAAAACTGGGCCCAGTTCGGATTGGAGGCTGCAACTCGCCTCCATGAAGCCGGAATCGCTAGTAATGGCGCATCAGCTACGGCGCCGTGAATACGTTCCCGGGCCTTGTACACACCGCCCGTCACATCATGGAAGTTGTTTGTAGCCGAAGTGCGTAAGCCAACCGTAAGGAGGCAGCGCCCTACGCTATGAGCGGTAACTGGGATGAAGTCGTAACAAGGTAGCCGTAGGGGAACCTGCGGCTGGATCACCTCCTTTCTAAGGAGAACACCTAACCAAACAGACTTCGGTTTGTTTGCATGGTAAGTCTGAGCACTCGGGCATTCGTCCGTTTGCACAAATCCTCAAAAGCGAAAGCCAATGAGGTCGAAATCATGAGAAGCGCACAATTCAGCAATTGAGCAATGTATATCATTTCCAACCTGCCAGCCACTGTGTCCCAGTCAGGTTCTGTCAGTGGCATGTGCCATAAACAGAGTCCTGCTTTTTAAGGGGGTATAGCTCAGTTGGTAGAGCGCCAGCTTTGCAAGCTGGATGTCGGGGGTTCGAATCCCCCTGCCTCCATTTCCAGAGGTTTTTATTATTCAGTCTTTGGTTTGTATCTCGAACCCACATTTAGTTTCTTTAAAAGCTAATTTGGGCCTGTAGCTCAGTTGGTTAGAGCATGCGCTTGATAAGCGCAGGGTCATAGGTTCGAGTCCTATCAGGCCCACCATTTACATCGCGTTTTGAATTTTTCCGATAGGAACATAAGCATGTTCGTTTTGGATTAAGTTCTTGGGATTATTATTTAATTCCATGCACGGTTCTTTGACATTCGCACATTAGGGAAGAAAATTACAACTTCCAAAAAAATTAGCTGAGTCTGCATGTATCAAGTATTTATGCTAGATGCAGCAAGGAGAAATTTCAGTATATCAAAGTTAGAAAGATAAAAAGCTACTAAGAGCACATGATGAATGCCTTGGTGCCAACAGGCGATGAAGGACGTGATAAGCTGCGATAAGTCACGGGGAGCGGCAAATACGCTACGATCCGTGAATGTCCGAATGGGGTAACCCGGCTGGATTAATATCCAGTCACCACTGTGTGAATACATAGCACAGTGCGTGCGATACCTGGTGAAGTGAAACATCTCAGTAACCAGAGGAAAAGAAAGCGAAGCGATTCCGTAAGTAGTGGCGAGCGAAAGCGGAACAGCCCAAACCCGAGAGCTTGCTCTCGGGGGTTGTAGGAGCCCGATCTGGCAGTCGAGAGGTTAGGTGAAGCACGTGGAAAAGTGCTCCATAGAGGGTGACAGACCCGTAACCGAAAACCAAACGACGCCTAGGGAATTCCTGAGTAATGCGTCACACGTGAAACGACGCATGAATCGACGCCGACCACGGCGTAAGGCTAAATACTAGTTGGCGACCGATAGTGAACAAGTACCGCGAGGGAAAGGTGAAAAGAACCGCTGCGAGCGGAGTGAAATAGTACCTGCAATCATGTGCTTACAAGGTGTCAGAGCCCGCAAGGGTGATGGCGTGCCTTTTGCTTAATGAGTCTGCGAGTTAGTGTTTGTGGCGAGTCTAAGCCCTTCTGGGGCCGAGGCGAAGCGAAAGCGAGTCCGAAATGGGCGTTTAGCTGCGGGCACTAGACCCGAAGCCGAGGTGATCTACCTATGGCCAGGTTGAAGCGTCAGTAACATGACGTGAAGGACCGAACCGATGGGCGTTGAAAAGCCCCCGGATGAGCTGTAGGTAGGAGCGAAAGACTAATCAAACCCGGTGATAGCTGGTTCTCCCCGAAATCTATTGAGGTAGAGCCTCGTATGCTGACCTGCGGAGGTAGAGCACTGGATGAACTAGGGCCCATACCCGGGTACCGAATTCAATCAAACTCCGAATGCCGCAGGGTGTAATACGGGAGGCAGAATGCGAGGGATAAGCTTCGTATTCGAGAGGGAAACAACCCAGACCAGCAGCTAAGGTGCCTAAATATTGCTAAGTGGAAAGGATGTGGAGTTACTTAAACAGTGAGGATGTTGGCTTAGAGGCAGCCATCATTTAAACAGTGCGTAATAGCTGACTCATCGAGTGATTCTGCGCCGATAATGATTGGCGATAAGCAATATACCGAAGCTCTGGATGCTAGTTTACTAGCGTGGTAGGGGAGCGTTCCCACCGCATTGAAGCCGTCGGGTAACCGCATGGTGGAGTGGTGGGAAGTGAGGATGCAGACATGAGTAGCGATAAGACAGGTGTAATCCCTGTCCGCCGTAAACCCAAGGTTTCCTGGGGAAGGTTCGTCCTCCCAGGGTTAGTCGGGTCCTAAGTCGAGGCCGATGGGCGTAGACGATGGCCAGCAGGTTTAATATTCCTGCACCGCCGACATTTAAACCGGTGTGACACGGATTCGGAGAAGAGCGGGGTGATGAATGTCCCCGTCGCGCAAGCGGATGTGGAGGCTTCGGCCTAAGCAGATTCTTTAAAGAGTCCGTCAAGAAAAGCACCGGCGTATACTAAGGCGCCCGTACCGTAAACCGACACAGGTGGGTGGGCATAAGTGTGCCAAGGCGCGTGAGTGAAACCTCGTTAAGGAACTCGGCAATCTAGCCCCGTAACTTCGGAAGAAGGGGTGCCCAGAAATGGGTCGCAGTGAAATGGGTCAACCGACTGTTTAACAAAAACACAGCACTCTGCAAAGTTTTATGACGACGTATAGGGTGTGACACGTGACCAATGCGGAAAGATTACGGTAAGAGGTTAGCCGCAAGGCGAAGCTTCGAGCTCAAGTCCCCGTGAATGTCGGCCGTAACTATAACGGTCCTAAGGTAGCGAAATTCCTTGTCGGGTAAGTTCCGACCTGCACGAATCGTGTAACGAGTTGACCGCTGTCTCAACGAGGAGCTCAGCGAAGTTGTAGTGGCGGTGAAGATGCCGCCTACCCGCAGTAGGACGGAAAGACCCTATGCACCTTTACTGTACGCTGTCACTGTTGTTTCGGTTTTATTGCTTAGCGTAAGTGGGAGGCTTTGATTTAGCTCTTTCGGGGGCTAATGAGCCGCCAATGAAACACCACCCTGTGAAATTGAAACATCTAACCTCGACCCGTCATCCGGGCGAGAAACACTGGCAGCCGGTCAGTTTGACTGGGGCGGTCTCCTCCTAAAGAGTAACGGAGGAGTACGAAGGTTGGCTCAACCTGGTTGGTAATCAGGTGACGAGTATATGGATATAAGCCAGCTTAACTGCGAGACCTACAAGTCGAGCAGATGCGAAAGCAGGTCCAAGTGATCCGGTGGTTTAATGTGGAATTGCCATCGCTCAACGGACAAAAGGTACGCTAGGGATAACAGGCTGATCCTGCCCAAGAGCTCATATCGACGGCAGGGTTTGGCACCTCGATGTCGGCTCATCACATCCTGGGGCTGGAGAAGGTCCCAAGGGTCCGGCTGTTCGCCGGTTAAAGTGGTACGCGAGCTGGGTTCAGAACGTCGCGAGACAGTTCGGTCCTTATCCACTGTGGGCGCAGGAGATTTGAGGGGTTCAATCCTTAGTACGAGAGGACCGGGATTGACAAACCTATGGTGATCCAGTTGTTTCGTCAGAAGCACCGCTGGGCAGCTATGTTTGGAAAGGATAAGCGCTGAAAGCATCTAAGCGCCAAGCCTCTCCCAAGATGAAATCTCCCTGAAGAACCGTGGTAGACCACCACGTTGATAGGTTGTGGGTGTAAGCGCAGTAATGTGTTGAGCTTAACAATACTAATGTTCGTTCGGCTTTTTTTCTTCATTTACTTGGCTTAATTAGCGAAGTTTGTATTTTTCCCCTAATGTGCGATTTTCAAAGAACAGTGTTTGTTCTCTGACATATTCTGGCCGCTAGACAGGCGACGATCTTAGCTTTTACAGTTGGAAGTTGAGGTTCTCGAAGTCTGGTGATCTCGCGCAGTGGACCCACCCGTTCCCATCCCGAACACGGAAGTGAAACGCTGCAGAGCCGATGGTAGTGCTTCTATAGGTTGTGCGAGAGTAGGTCGTTGCCAGGATTATGCCCGGTGCTTTGGAAACAAGGCACCGGGCTTTTTTTATTTGCCAAATACTCAGCCCCCCAACACAGAATCGAGTGGAAAGCTGCCCCTCAACCTATTCCTGCAGACAAGGCGTCGCTTGCACGTGACACATAGGCGCAGACAGAGCACTGCCCTCCAAGGTTTTCGATGGCGCTTCCGCGCTGCGCTCCATAAGATTTCTGGAGGGACGACCTCCGTGTCGTTCGATTCTTGCGGGGCGCAACCCTGCCCCATTCCGAAGAACAAGGCCGCGCAGT
>Ga0247837_1005793_pt1 | contig 18120 bp, 13 predicted proteins | sample LaCtaG_2_FD_187115 | JGI IMG/M metagenome (GOLD analysis project Ga0247837, IMG submission 187115) | Freshwater microbial communities from meromictic Lake La Cruz, Castile-La Mancha, Spain - LaCruzMarch2015_14.5m | ecosystem: Environmental > Aquatic > Freshwater > Lake | place: Spain: Castile-La...
ATTACCCATTCGTAAAGAAAGGAAGAGGCTGTGATTGTCCAAAAGAAGAAACCAAAACAGTGGTAAAAGTTGTTTGGTCTGGAGGTGTAAGAGCACTTAATGGCAAAGAACTTGGAGAAAATGAATTGAAAGACTTTGTAGTTACCCTTGTTAATGGTGCCGATACTACAAAAGTAACACCTTTTAAATTGGCGGACTTAGGCGATAGTGAAAATAACATTGACCTTTGCCTGAAACAATCAGGCACTCCTATTCTTGTGGAAGTGAACGAAAATATTGCCATCGACCCGAATAATGATAAAAACCCGAAGACCCAAATGAAAGTGGTTAGTAGATGGTAATTATTCAGAATAAATGAATGCTGGAATACGTCATATAAAATGGATTTTCATGATCCTTATTTTATCCGTTTGGTCTTGTACAACAGATTCAAATTCAAAGGGAAAGTTAGAGGTAGTTACATATAGTCAGTTTGATGAATTCGTAAAAAAGACGGGCTATATCACTGATGCAGAAAAATTCGGCTGGTCAATTGTTCAAACAGACGTATTCAATTTCCATAAAGTTGAAGGAGCAAATTGGAAAAAGCCCGATGGGAAATACGAGCCTGAATCAAGCGATTTACCAGTAACACAAGTCAGTTATAATGACGCTGTGGCTTATTGCAAATGGTCTGGCTCAAAACTTCCAACATACAATGAATACTGGGATTTAATTAAACATGATAAAAGAAAAGTTATCACTGATAATAACGGACCTATTACGACTAAAGATAAGGCTAACATTCTCGGAAATGTTTGGGAAATTACTGCCACCGGAAACAATGGCAACATTCGTTTAGCTGGTGGTTCATTATTTTGTTCACCAAATACCTGTCACGGAAGCAAAAAAGATCGTGAGCTATACGTGGACAAACAGACGGGGAATTTTCATATTGGTTTTGCAGTGATAAATTGAACAAAACTGCAGCTAACATTCAAGGCTTAAACGTGAGGATCGAAGTGGAGCAGTGATTAAATCCTATGTTGACAGAAGCTTCTCAAGGGTTCCAAAATTAAAAATGGTTTGACAGTTTTGTGTGTAAAGTATTCATTATGTTTTATCTACTCAAAAAAACAATTTTTTTTTCTTTGTTTTTTATACTTTTATCCTCATGTTTACAACGAGTTTGTGTCCGTTAGCTAATGGTTTCAAACGAAGACGTTTTGTGCTATTTTAACCCACTATCATTAACAGACAAAAAATAATAAAAATATGACCAATAAATTTGACTTAATCATTTTCGGTTCAACAAGCGAACTGATGCAAGCAATTATAAAAGACCAAAAACAATGGTTTTTAGAAAATTTAAACGAATTGACTGTTGTACAGCGAACCGAAAATTTTCCAGAAGTTTATAATGACTTTAATCCGAAGAGTATTAAACTGGATTGTTCAAATGTACAAGAATTTGGAAATGCATTAAAAAACATTGCAGAAAAATTTTCCAAGTCGGACAAACAATTAAATATTTTTCCAACTTATGGACAATTTACTTTTGACTATGCCGACAAGAATCCTGTTTTCCGTTTCCAAGAAAATGGTTTTCAAATTAACCTAAATTCACGCTTACAGATTTTGGATGCATTTAAATACAATAACAAAGCAAGATTTCATTTCTTTGGGTCGTTATTAGGCAGTTTTCCATATTTGGGCGATTATGCCAACGCTATGTGGTATATTAATCAACTTCCTAAAAACGCAGAATACCGAAATTTAAACTTAATCATTTATAATTTGGGCGGTATGCAAACAAGATTTTGGGACTTTAAAAAACGACCCGATTTTAAACCTTTTATCCATACAACTTTGCCAACAGATTTTATAGTTGAAACTGGTTTTAAAAACCCAACAAACAAAGGTGTTTTTACAAAATATCCGAGTTTTATGTCAAGAATAGCAACTTGGCTTGGAAGAAGAGGAGTAAGACCATTTTAAAGAATTACAACAATTATCGAAGAATCACAAACATACAAAAATGGTTTGGCAATTTGACGACTGAGATTGATCTATTAAATATTTTAGCAATGTACTGAAAAATAGTTGGTGGGAAGTTATATTCTAAAGTAAATAAACCTTTTTTTGGTAAGTATATGGCTAAAAAACTCATTTTGTCGAGTGAGGTTTAGAAAATGTTTCTACTTAAAAAAAGTTTAGTGAAACTACTTTCACTAAACATTCTCCAATCCTTTTATCAATAAGGCTTTTCAATTATTCTACCAACTATTTTTCAGTAATATGTCTAAATTTTAAAATCATAGAAGAGCTACGTTTTTAAAAATTTAAGGAAACACTGATTTGAAGTAGATTTGACTCGTAATAGATTTTCTAATGCGTATTCTGGGTTAAACCCAAATTACTCAGTAGAAATCGTTAGTCAACAAAATTTTTCAATAATATCAAGTGCTCACGGACTATTTTGGATTGAATGAATAGAGAGTTATTTAGAAATTCAAAATGGGAGTAAGTGCTTGAGATTGAAGAAAAATGAAGTTGAATAGGTTTCTAATGCGGAATTTGGGTTAAACTAGTAAATATGATTCAGCCATGCTTCATAAAAAAAACCTCAACTATTACTAATTGAGGTTTTTTTATACAATATATTTAAAATTTATACACCTACATCGTGCAAAGCACTTTCGTATATATAAGGGTGACGAGTTGGGTACAAATTTGCTTTTGTCAAAGCTTTCATAACCACTGTTAAAAACAATCCTGCAAAGAATAATAACAATCCAATTTCAATAAAGCCAAATCCTTGATTAGGAATATCAATTGAACCCATTGGGTTATGTTCCGAAATTGTAGTTGGTAAATCCATTGCACCTGGCATAACCATTAAAAAACAATCATTCCAATGTCCAAGTAAAATAGCACCACCAACAAAAAAACCAACTTTTCTGTTTCTTTTTGCATCTCTCATCATAAAAACAAAGAAAGGTACTACAAAGTTAAGAACAATATTTATGTAAAAACTAAACTGATAAGTACCAAACAATCTTTCGCGGTAATAAACAACTTCTTCTGGAATATTGGCGTACCAAATCAATAAAAATTGAGCAACCCACATATATGTCCAAAACACTGAGAATGCAAACATAAATTTACCTAAATCGTGTTGGTGTTCATTTGTTACAATATTTAAATATCCTTTACCTCTTAAATACCAAACTATTAAATAAATTACCGTTAAAGCACTTACCCATCCTGTAGCAAAATTATAAATAGTAAAAATAGTTGAATACCAATGAGCATCTACACTCATCATTAAATCCCAAGCTAGCATAGAGAAAGTAAATCCAAAAACCACTAAAAATACTGTAGATATTTTAAAGCTTTTATGGAAATTTTCAACTCCTCCTATTAAATCTTCATTTTGAGAATAACTTCTAATTTTAGATGCACAAAAAATCCAAAATGCAGTAAATAATATTAAACGTACTAAATAAAATGGTTGAGATAAATACCAAGTTTTTTTAGCTAGTAATGGATCTGCTTCCATTACACCAGGATGCGCCCAATGATAAATTCCACCGTGTAATACAAAAAAGTTTACTAAAATTATTGTTACTAAAAGTCCAGCACCAACAATCATATAAGTACTCATAGCTTCAGGTATTCTACGAATTGCAACATACCATGACGCATTAGATAATTGACTTATTACTACAAAAATGATTGCACAAGTAGCAATAATAAAAGTAAAGTAACTGTCTATTAATAAATTTGCCCATAATCGTTTGGTAACAAGATGGTGTAAATCTTCAGTGCTTAAATTCATTCCTTCAATTACTGGTTTGTAAGTAAAATAACCAAGAATTGTTAAAAGTAAACCTACAACCATTAAACCGTACGACCACTTTTTATTGCCTTCAGTTACTATATATTTTTCTTCTTTAATTTCAATATGTATATCGTGTGACATAATTTATTTTCAAATAATTAATTCAACTTATTTTTTAACTGTAGTATCTGCAACTGCAACAACAGTTGAAGTTTTAAAAGTATTTATATAATGTATTACTTGCCAAATTTGACTTGGGCTTAATACAGTTCCATAAGCTCCCATTAAATTTCTACCATACTTAATGGAGTAAAATGCTTTACCATCATTAATTGTTGGCAATCTATCAGCATAAGAAGGTACTTTGGGATATTTTCCATCTGCTACAATAGTTCCATTTCCTTGACCGTCTTCGCCATGACATGGTGTACAATTAATGTTAAATAACCTTTTACCTTCGGCTAAATTATATGCAGTTGCTGGTAGAGTATTTTTTAAAGCTGATGCTGCTTCATATCCATCTGCAGTTTTTGGTAAATTATAAGTTGCATAATCTAACTGACCACGAGCAATGGTTTTTTCAGCGGGTAAACGCATATTCATTCCATTTGCATTAATTGTATTTGGTTTATCTGCTTCTTGAGTTAATGGTTCGTAAGCAAATGAATGATACATATTTGGTGCATATTCCATTCCAGGATTATCGCCTCCAGCTGAACAAGATGCAAACATTGCTATGCTTGAACTTACTAAAATTGCTATGCTTATTTTGTTTAATTTCATAGTATTAATCTTCAAACTCCTTTTCTCTTATTTCTATTGCGCCTTTACTTTTCAATAATTCGCTTAATTCAGCAATATTTGTTTTATTTGGAATAACATCTACAGCTACTACAAACAAATCGTCTGTTACTCTAATGTCAATAATGTCAGCATTTTTACCCCAAACCAATCTGTTTACATAAAAAAAGCATGCAACCATTCCAAAGGCTGTACATAAAATTGATAATTCAAATGTAATTGGAATATAGGTTGGAATATGTAAAAATGGTTTTCCTCCAATATTTATTTGCCAATCAAAAAATGAAACATACGATTGTAATGTTAAAGCCAAGGTAATACCTGTCATTGCAAATATAAACGCAGCAACAGTTAATCTTGATCTTTTTATTCCCATTACTCTATCTATTCCATGTATTGCAAATGGTGAATAAACATCTCTTACTCTATATCCATCGTGAACTAATTTTTTAGTAGCATCATAAATATGGTCAGGATCTTCATAAATTCCTAAAATTACTTTGTTAGTGTCCATGAACTGAATCTCCTTTCGTTTCGTGAGTTATATTTGGCATCTTGTGATTATTATTTAATAGTTCTGTATAGTGTTTCTCTAATTCTAAATCATGTTTTGTTTTAACTATGCTTTTCAATTCGGCCATATTTATTGATGGTAAAAATTTCATAAACAAGAAAAAGAAAAAGAAGAACAAACCAAATGAACCAATTAATATAGCAAACTCTACAATGGTAGGTGCGTACATTGTCCAACTTGATGGTAAAAAGTCTCTGTGTAATGAAGTTACGATAATTACAAAACGTTCGAACCACATTCCAATATTTACAATGATTGACATGATAAATATAAACCAAGGTGTTGTTCTAGCCCATCTCGACCAAAAAACCTGAGGTGCTAATAAGTTGCAACCCATCATAATCCAATAACTCCACCAATATGGCCCAGTTGCACGGTTAATAAATGCGTATTGTTCATATTCAACTCCAGAGTAAGCAGCCACAAAGAATTCAGTAATATATGCTAAACCTACTAAAGTTCCTGTTAACATTACCACTCTACACATTGCATCTAAATGCTCAGTTGTAATATAATCTTTGTAATTTAAAACTTCGCGAGCTACAATTAATAATGTTAATACCATTCCAAATCCTGAGAAAATTGCACCAGCAACAAAATAAGGAGGGAAAATAGTTGTATGCCATCCTGGAACCAATGATGTAGCAAAATCCATTGATACAATTGAGTGCACCGATAATACTAAGGGTGTAGAAATTGCAGCTAATATTAAACTTATAACTTCATAACGATGCCAAACTCTAGTTGAACCGTTCCAGCCCATTGCGAAGAATCCATACCAAAATTTACGTGCTTTAGTTACAGCTCTATCACGAACAGTAGCAATATCTGGAATTAAACCAACATACCAAAATACCAATGAAACAGAAAAATAAGTGGAGATAGCAAATACGTCCCAAACCAATGGTGAGTTAAAGTTTACCCATAAACTACCAAAAGCATTTGGTAATGGAATAGGCCAATATGCAACCCACGGACGACCCATGTGAGAAACAATAAACGATGCTGCACAAATTACAGCAAAAATTGTCATTGCTTCTGCAGAACGATTAATAGACATACGCCATTTTTGACGGAACAATAATAATACTGCTGAAATTAAAGTACCAGCGTGACCAATACCTACCCAAAATACAAAGTTTGTAATATCAAAAGCCCAACCTACAGTTTTGTTTAAACCCCAGGCTCCTATACCAACTACTACGGTATAAGTTGTTGCAAATAGCCAAATTGCTAATACTATTGATGATAAACCAAACCCAATCCACCATGCTTTTGATGGTTTATTTTCTATGGGACGAGTGATTTCTTTTGTAATATCACTGTAGGTTTTACCACCCGTTATGAGCACATCTCTTATTGGTGATTCGTATGACATGTAATTATATTATTTTAAATTTTTAAATTGATTGAATATTTAATGTTTGTTTCTTATGAATGAGCGTGTTCTTCTTTAGTATGAGTATCATGCTTTTCTTCATGTTTTGCAGGTGCTTTTTGTTCACCAGCAATCGACTCATCTACATTTCTAATTTTAGTCATGTAGCCTACAGAAGGTTGAACGTTATACTCTTCTAATAATACATATTTACGTTCATTTTTAAATAGTTTAGATATTTCGCTGTTTGAATCGTTCATATCGCCAAATATTAATGCATCGGCAGGACAAGATTGTTGACAAGCAGTTTTTACATCTCCATCCACCATTTTACGATTCTCAATTTTTGCTTTTAACTTACTAGCTTGAATACGTTGAACACAGAATGAACATTTTTCCATTACCCCACGTGAACGAACAGTTACATCAGGATTGATAACCATTCTTCCCAAGTCATTGTTAAAATGGAAATCATAATCATCATTTTCTCTGTATTTGAACCAATTGAATCTACGTACTTTATAAGGACAGTTGTTAGCACAATATCTTGTACCTACACAACGGTTATATGCCATTTGGTTCAATCCTTCTGAACTATGTACAGTAGCTAAAACAGGGCAAACAGTTTCGCAAGGCGCATGACCACAATGTTGACACATCATAGGTTGGTGCATTACAGTTACATGTTCAAAATCTATTTTATTGTCTTTGTTATCGTACTCTTTTTCTTTAGTTGAAGGTTTTCCAGTTGTTAAGTTTTTAAAACTGTAGTATCTATCAATTCTAATCCAGTGCATTTCGCGGCTGTTTAAAATTTCTTTTCTTCCTACAACAGGAACATTATTTTCGGCTGAACAGCTAACTACACAAGAACCACAACCAGTACAAGCATTCATATCGATTGCCATTCCCCATTTGTGTCCTTTGCTATCATGCTCTTCCCATAATGTTATGATATGAGCATGTTCGTTATTACCAGCACTTGGATTTTTAATATATTCATTTAAAGAAGCTTCACGCAATAAATTACGTCCTTCAATGGTTTGATGTGTTTGAGTTAATGGTAATTCATAACCATCATCTGTTTTAGTTAAAGTAATACCATTTGAAGTATTATAACTAAAAGTATTGTTATCGAAACTAATTAAACCAAAAGCATTTTTACCTAAACCTTTACCAAAGTTTGATGCTACTTTTCCTTTTAATTTACCATAACCCATTGCTAAACCAATAGTTGAATTAGCTTGTCCTGGTTGAATTAAAATTGGTAATCCTTCAATAGTTGTTTTACCCGCTTTTAAAGTTACTACATCGCCTTGTTTCAAATTAAATTGATCAGCTGTTACTTTTCCAATTGTTAAGTAATTATCCCAACAAGCTTTACTAATAGGATCAGGCAATTCTTGTAACCAAGGGTTGTTTGCATGAGTACCATCGCCTAAACCAACTTTTGTATATAGTTTAAGTTCTGTATTTTTTAAATTAGTTGTGTAGTTAACAGTAGCTTTGTTTGCAATATCAATTGCTAATGAAGCTGCTGACACAGTGCTAGCTACTTTTGGTGCTGCTACATAAAAACCATCATGAAGTGCTTTATTCCAAGCAGTTTCACCAGCCATTAATATATTAGCTTCCCAATTCGACTTAATATAAGTATAAACATCTGTATTGTTTCCAGCCCATTTCAATAAACTTTCTTGAACCTGACGTGTGGTAAATACATTTGTAATAGTTGGTTGCGTTAATCCAAAATAACCTAATTTAGGTTCAGCATCATTCCAGCTTTCTAAATAATGATTATCTGGAGTTTGGTATTTACATAATTCACCAGTTTCATCTGTTGAAGAGTTGGTAGAAATAGTAGTTTTTACCTTCTTCAATGCTTGTTTGAATTTTTCAGCATTACAATAATTGTAAGCAGGATTTGTGTTATAGAACAAAACTGTATCTATAGCTCCACTTTCCATTTCAGCTACAAATGCTTCAAATGCTGCATCGTCACCACTTACTTGATTTGAATAATTATCTAAATCAATAGTAGTTCCAATATTTCCTAATAAACTGTTGATGCTTGCAACTAATAATTGATTGTCAATATCGTTTGAACCAGAAATTACCAATGATTCACCTTTTGCAGCCAATAGTTCTTTTGCAGTTAATTCAATTGAATTTAAAGCAATTTCGATTGTTGGAATAGAAAATGTTGGTGCTCCTGTAGCTGTTGCAATTTTATTATAAATACTCAATAAAACTGCTCCTTCCATTGAAGGTTTGATTGGGAAACGGTAATCAGCATTTGAACCAGTAATTGATAAATTACTTTCAAAATGCATATGACGACTCATTTTTTTGTCTTCAGCTTTTCTGTTTTTAGACCAACCTTTTGTAAATTCAACTGGAGAAATCCAAGTTCCTAAAAAGTCAGCACCAAAACTTACAATTACTTTAGATTTTTCAAAATTAAATGAAGGTACAACAGCTTTACCAAAAGCACGTTTGTTAGCTTCAATTAATGCAGCATATGATATTGCTTCGTATCCAACAACTTTTGTTGAAGGATATTTAGCTGTAAATTCATTGATGATTTTTTTAGTGGATGGACTTGTATTTGTTCCACATACAATTCTAATATTTTTTGATGAAGCCAATGCTTGAGTAATTTCTGTATCTACAGTAGCCCAAGTTGATTCATTGTTGTCTTTACGTGGCAATCTCAAACGCTCGTTATCATACAATCCTAAAAGACTAGCATGACCAGTTGCACAAACACCACCTTTAAAAACTGGAGACTCAGCATTTCCTTCTATCTTAACCGGACGACCTTCTCTTGTTTTTACCAATATACTACATCCTGTTGAACATGCACCACAAGTAGTAGCATACCAATTTGGAATACCTGGAGTAATATTTTCAGGTTTAATAATGTATGGAATTGCATTTTTAACTGGAGTATTGTTACAAGCTGCTAATGCAACTGCAGATATACTAAAGCCAAAATATTTCAAAAAATCGCGTCTGTTTGATTGCATCTCACCATCAGAATCAGTTAATACTTCTTCTAAAGGAATTCCTTGTGCAAATTCATTCTTTTTATTAGCAACAAACTTTGGATCGTTATTTAGTTCCTCTAAACCTTTCCAGTATTTATTTATATTTCCCATTTAAAATCTTTTCTTCGTTAATTAATTTAAAAATTATTTCTGTTCAATAGCTGCTTTTAGTAATGGCACTTAGCACATTCTAGTCCACCATTTTGAGCAACTGTTATATAGTCTTTGTTGCTAGCTTTTAAATCTTTGTGTAATTTTTCGTAGTAATCATTATTAGCTACATCCACTTTTGCTTCACGGTGACAGTTAATACACCATCCCATTTGCAAGCTGCGTTGTTGACTTACCACTTTCATTGTTTCTATTGGACCATGACAAGCTTGACATTCTACTTTACCAATTTTTACGTGTTGTGCATGGTTAAAATATGCATGATCAGGTAAGTTGTGAATTCTAACCCATTTAATAGGTTGTTGTTTAAATCCTGCTATGTAAGTTCCATTCTTTGATTCATAACCTACAGCATTGTATATTTTTTGAATTTCAGGTGAAACTTTACCATTGTATTTAGCTTTTGCTTTTACATAGGTATGGCAATTCATACATGTACTAGCTGAAGGAATAGAAGCTTGTTTACCTTTATCAGCACTTGAATGGCAATATTGACAATTGATTTTGTATTTACCTGCATGCAATTCATGAGAATAATTAATTGGTTGTACTGGGGCATATTTTTTTTGAACTCCAACTTCTCTTTGACCATAGTCGTAACCATACAATCCTAAAATAACAGTTAACAAAGCACCAACAGTTAATGTTCCAACTACTGGATGTTTAACAAATAGTTTGTAACGAGTTGATTTTTTGTTTTGTTTCCAATGAATAACAGTTTCAACTTCTTCTGGAAATTTTTCGTTGTGAATATTTTCAACTACTTTTCTAATTTTCAACAAAATAAAGATGATAATTAACAAAATAACTGCAAATACACTTAAACCGATTAACATTCCTTGATTGTAAAAACCATCTTCTGCTTTTGCAGTTCCAGTTGTAGCATCCCCAGCAGTGGTTGCAGGAGCAACTCCACCAGTTTTTATATAAGCTAAAATTGATTTGATTTGGTCATCCTTTAACTGAGGAAAAGCAGTCATTGCTGATTGATTATACTCTTTGTATAGTTTGTTACCATACTCATCACCCGACTTAATAACAGCTTGTGAATTTTGAATCCACTTAATTAACCATGCTTCACTTTGACGTTTGTCTACGTCTTTTAATGCAGGGCCTACCACTTTATCATTTATGGCATGACAGGCTGTACAATTAGCATTAAATAATTTTTCTCCTTCGGCTACATCAGCCATTGTTAACTTAGCTCCTAAAAAGAAAGCTGCTAGTAGAAATAGTAGTTTATTCAGTTTCATTTAATTTATTTACAAATTCTTTACAAAAGTATTGTTTACAGAATATTTGCCTCACTGATTTAAATCAAGACAGCTATTATCAACAATGGTGCGAATATAATAAGTTTAATTATGCAGGAAATACTGTTAATAAATAAATATTATTTAGACAGATTCTAGTTAAGAGTGGCTGAAAATGTATAGCTTTTATTTTTCTAAAAGTTTTTCAACAGTAACCTCACTCAATTCTTGCTTGTTATCTAAGTGTTCATAAGGCGAATTTTGACTGATAAATTCAGGAACTATTTCCTTCATTTTAGCAACAATTGCCGTTTGGTTTTGTGTAACGTATAAATCTAACAAGTTTTGTATGTCATTTTTTACAATTTCAAAATCATAATCACGTACTTTTCCAATCATAATTTTTGAGTGATGGGTAGGAATTGTATTCTCTTGATCGTTCAATAGTTCTTCGTATATTTTTTCTCCCGGCCTTAAACCAGTGTATATAATTTGAATATCTTTACCTAAAGACAAACCTGAAAGACGAATCATTTTTTTAGCTAAATCAATAATCTTAACTGATTTACCCATATCAAATATATAAATCTCCCCTCCATTTCCCATGTATCCTGCTTCCAATACTAACTGACAAGCTTCTGGAATTGTCATGAAATAACGAGTAATTTCAGGGTGTGTAACCGTAATTGGTCCACCAGCATCTATTTGTTTTTTAAATCTCGGAATTACTGAACCACTCGAACCTAAAACATTACCAAATCTAGTAGTTATAAATTTGGTTTCGCTAGTATTATTTTTCTTAATAAAATTACTTAACGATTGTACATATATTTCTGCTATGCGCTTGCTAGCACCCATAACGTTTGTTGGGTTTACAGCTTTATCTGTACTAACCATAACAAACTTTTCAACTTTATATTCAACAGCTAAGTTTGCTAAAGTCATTGTACCTTTAACATTTGTTTTGATGGCTTCTGATGGATTACTTTCCATCAAAGGAACATGCTTATATGCGGCTGCATGGTACAACATTTCTGGCTGAAAGCGTTCAAATACTCCTTTCATCCTTTCAAAATTTGTTATATCAGCAACTATTATTTCAATGTTCTTCTTGTTAAAATCGTTTATAGTTTCTGAAATTCTAACATCTAATTGGTATAGACTTTCTTCGCTAGAATCAACTATAACAATTTTCTTTATTTTAAACTTACAAAGTTGGTTAACAATTTCGCTACCTATAGAACCAGCAGCACCTGTTACCATTACTACTTTTCCATTTAACTGCTTACCTATTGCATCAATATCTAACTCAATAATATCTCTTTGAATTAGGTCTTCTATCTTTATAGTTTTTATTTGATTAAAACTAAGTTCCCCATTTATCCATTTTTCTACCGGTGGAACACTTTGAACATTAATATTTAATCCTAAACATTTTTCAACAATTTCTTGCTTTCGGTTATTACTTAAATTTATTCCACTAATAATTAAATTATCAATTTCATATTTTAAATTTAAATTCGTCAAATCGTTATCAAAATCAAAAATTCTGATCCCTTCTAACGATTTTCCTTTCATTTTACTGTCATCATCAAAAAAAGCAACAACTTTTATATTTGAACCTCTGTGCTGTTCTAATTTTCTTTTTGTTATTATACCAGCCTCTCCAGCTCCAAAAATTACATAATTAACTACTAATCCGTTACTTTGTTGAGAAGTTTTGATATATAATAACTTAATAAAAATTCTGAACGAACCTAAAAAGAATGCTGATACTATAAAATCTAAAATTATAATTGAAGCTGGTATAATTGAATTTCCAGATATGAAGAATAATTTATAGAAAAAAGTAATAACAAATAATCCTATACTACTAAAAACGGAAGTATAAAGTACATTTAAGCCATCTTGAACGCTTGTATGTCTGATTATACCAGAATACAACCTAAAATACATCATAAAAATAGCCTTTACTAATAAAACTATTGGTAAAACTGTAACTATGGTAGTAAAAGTTGAATCATTTAAATGAAAACTATATCTTAAAATAACTGCTAATACAAAAGCAAAGGCACAAATACCTAAATCAAATAAAAATATAATCCAACGAGGAATGTTAGAACTGAGGGTAAATAGTATACGTAAATATTTCATAGTGAATTTAATTACTTTGCAAATATATAATTTTTTGCAACTTTCCAATTATTATTTAAAAAATGCAAATTTATTACTTTACATTACATAAACTTGAGTAATATTATCAATTTATTATTAAGTTTTGCGGCTTTTATTTACTGAATTAACTTAAAGGAAACAATTCTATTTGTCAAATTTTTTCTTGAAAAATGGATAACTAAATACACAAATGAGTATAATGATAGCGCCAAAATAAAACTGATTTGACATTATTTCTGAATTGCCAAAAAGAAGAATTGAAAAAACTACACCATAAACTGGCTCTAAATTATTTGTAATTATTACTGTAAACGGTGTGAAAAATTTCATTATTTCTACACTTAATGTAAAAGCTAAAGTAGTACATAATATACTTAAAACCAACAGCCAAAAAATGTCGTAATTTAAAAGTGTTGCTAAATAAAAATGATTGTCATTCATTAAAAACTTAATGATTACTACAAAAATCAAAGCACCAATAAATTCAATGATGGTAATATAAGAACTATTGTGTTTTATAATTAATTTTCCGTTGTAAATTCCGAAAAAAGCACCTGTTAAAGCAGCTAAAATTCCATATATTATTCCAGCAATTGCACCATTTTCGAAGCTTAAAATTATAGCTAAACCCACTAATATAATTAATCCGTAAAAGGCATCGCCCCAAAAGAATTTCTTTTTTAACAATAATGGTTGTAAAACCGAAGCAAACAAAGTCATGGTACTAAAACCAGCCATTGCAATTGAAACATTTGAAACTTTGATGGCATGATAAAAAAAATACCAATGCGCGCCAACCATTGTTCCCATTATAAAAATTACTCCTGTTTCTTTTAAGGATAAATCGAATTTGAACTTTTTGTAAACTATAAAAATGGCTAGGCTTAATGCTGCAAAAATTAATCGCCAAAAAACCAAATCGAGGGCTGATAACGAAATTAGTTTACCTAAAACAGGAGTAAAACCCCAAAGCAAAACAATGAAATGTAACTGTAGATATTTGTTTTTATTTAGCAAAACATATTTTATTTAGGAGCAGTTTTTAAAAGTAAAAGTGCAATAATTAAAAAGAATGTTGGCGGAATCCAAACTGAAAGAACAGGTGACAAAACACCTGAAAAACCCATTACACTAAATATTTGAATCAAAAATAAATACACAATTGTTAAACCAAATCCCAATGCAATATGGGTGCCAGTGCCTCCCCTACTTTTTTTACTTGAAACTGCAACTGCTAATATTGTTAATATAAAAAATGAAGTTGGAACAGCTACACGCTTATACAACTCTACATAAAATTTATGAACTGGGGCACCTTTACTTTTTTCTTTTCTAATGTATTCGTTTAACTCAGGATTAGTCATACTAGTAACATAATTAGCTTTTAAAACAAACTCATCTGGTTTAATATTTAAAAGAGTATCAAGTGTTTGAAGTTTTCTTAAAGGTTCGTCATCGCCATTAAATAATCGTTGTTGAACGTTTTCTAATGACCAATGTTTGTTGGCTTTATTCCATATTATTCGTGTTGCAAAAATTCTATTATATATTTTGTTGTTTTTAAAACCTTCAATTGTACAATTATAACCAACACTATCAGCATAATTATACGATTCCATGTGAATAACAGAAGAATCGTTAAGCATATAGTAAATATTATTATTTTGGGTTTCTACTTTTACTCTAATGTATGTGTCTTCAAATTTAAGTCTATGTTGGTCGGCTATAGGCATTAAGTGCATGTTGGCTACTAAAAACAAAACAAATAATAATAATGCTGATAAAAGGTATGGTTTTAAAAATTTATAATAAGGAGCACCACTGTTTAAAATAGAGATTATTTCAGTGTTTTGAGCTAGTTTAGAATTGAAAAATATGGTTGACAAAAACAAAAATACAGGACTGAACAATCCCATAAAATAAGGAATAAACCAAAGATAATATTCAAAAACAAGCACATAAAGAGTAGGTTTATTTTTAATGTAATCATCAATTTTTTCAGAAATATCAATAAATATGGCGATGAGAGAAAAAAGCAAAACACAGAATAAAAATGTGAAAATATATTTTCGCATAATGTATCTATCAATGATGCCTAATCCTAAAATTTCGTAAATTCTTTTCATTTAAATAAAGCTGGCAAAGTAAAGCTTTATTTTGTTTGAAAAAATAATGCCATAATTTGTAAATAAACATTTTGCTAACTTAAAGCAGCTTCATTTATCATTTGATATGCCAATTGTTTGCCTAAATATTTATCAATAATTTGATGAATAAAATATAAAAGAGGAACCATTAGCCAGGCAACAATGAATTTATAAATATAATTCACCAATGCAATTGCCAAAACTTGGCTTATTGGCCATTGATCGGGAGTATTTAATTTACCAATATAAAAAGCTATAAATAACACCACAAAACTATCTACTAACTGTGAAACCAAAGTACTTACCGTAGCTCGTAACCATAAATGTTTTTCGCCAGTAATGTTTCTTACTGCATGAAAAACTTTTACATCCAAAATTTGACCAATTAAAAATGCTGCCAACGAACCAATAATAATCCAAAGTCCTTGACCAAAAATATTATTATAAGCCAAATTCATATCTAAAGTTCCGTTCGAAAGTGTTTTTGTATTCCAAAAATCAGCGCCTTTAACATTCATGGCAAAATAAACAGCTAAAAACGAATAGGAAATTAGTGCTGCTGCAATATAACTATATAATTTAACAGCCTTTTGCCCAAAATATTCGTTAATAATATCGGTCATTACAAAAACCAACGGCCAAAGAATTACACCTGCAGTAAGGTTAAATGAAAGGTGGTAAGTTCCAATTGATATATTTGCTGGGTTGAAACCAAAAGTACTTTCTAACGAAAATATTTTTACTCCAATAAATTCGGCAATAATAGCATTTGCAATGAAAAATGATCCTAAAACTAAAAATAATATGGTACGTTTTGATTCCTTCATTTATGTATATTTGATTGATTAAGTTAATAAAGTATTTTGAATCAAAATTGTTTGGAAAATAAAAATGTTAACAGTAATTGAGATAAGTGAAATGTTTTGGGATCAAAAACTTACAAACCAACGTCAATTAGTCCATCATCAGTATATTTTAAAATATGTAAATAATGGTTCTGTAATCCTGTTGAATTATTTTTTGGCTTCAACAAATATTTATTTGCTAAAAGCGAAAATGAAGCTATTTTATCTAATTCCTTAAAACTTCCATTGGTTTGTGCAAAAGTTGAAACCGACATAATAAATTGATCATAACCAACAAATGCGTATTCATTGGGTTCTGTTTCATAATAATTTCTGTATGTTTCAATAAATTTTTTGGTTAAAGAATCGCTGTAATTAATATAAAATGGGGTAATAATATGTAAGTTGCTTTTTAGCCAATATTCGGTGTTTATAATATTAAAATCAGTAATTTTTCTTAAACCAAATGTTTTCATTTTAAAGGCTAAACTGGTGTCGGCTAATACTTTTAAAGCTGAATTTACTTGGTTTTCGTCATCGCTGGCTATAAAAATAAAATTATCGCTTTCGGTACTTAAATTTTGGTAAATATCTTTCATTTTCGATATTTCAATTTGCTTTACTTTAAATGGAAATTCGGGTTTTACTATTTGTTTTAAATAAGTGGCCAACGCCTTTTCCGATGCATCTTTTCCTACCAAAACTATCATGTTTCCAAACGATGAAGAATTGTTAAGGTATTTTAGAAAAAAATCGGCATAATAAGTTAAATCGGGATAGGCCGAAATGGCTCTTTCATCATTAATTTTTGTTTTGGTAAATGAATACAATGGTGAAAGGTGAAATGCACTTTTTTTGTTTTTATAATTTTGCATTATTATTTGACCATTTTTTATAACCGGACCAATTATAAAATCAGCATTTTGAACAGCTTCATTGTTCAATATTTTTTTAAATTTTGTAGTATCTTTTTCAGTATCAAAAACTGAAATTTCAATGTTAAAGCCTGCATTTTTTAAGCTATCGGTTGCTATTAACATTCCTTGGTAATATTCTCTGCAAGCATTACCTAATTCAGCATTTTTATGATTAGGATTTTGGTTTATTTCCTTTGCACAAAAAGGCATGAGTAAAGCTATTTTAATTACACTTTTTGTTTGAGCAATTGTTTGAAAGTGTATAAAGAACAAACTGATTATTACATATATTTTTTGCATATTTTTTTAGATTACAAAATTAAAAGATTAGAATCCCGATAAATAGGGAGAAAGATTGTCTATTGCTAATTGCTTATTGCCTATTGCCCATTGCTTATTGCTTATTGCCCATTGCTTTTTTCCCACTCCTCAAATCCAATACCTTCCCAAGGCATTCCTCGCTCAAAATTATACATCCAAGGATAATGTTTTGTACCAACTTTTTCTTTCGAATCAATGTCTCTAATTGAACAAATTACTTTTGCAGGTGAACCAACAATTACTTGCTCATTGCCAAAATTTTTATTTACAACCGAATTTACCCCCACTAAACTATTTTTCCCAATTATAACGCCTGGCAAAATGGTGCTATGAACCGCAATTTGAGTATAATCGCCAATGGTTGGACCTATGCAAATATTTGATGGTGGATGAGGATCGTTGGTAAAAACTACATATGGATAAATGAATACAAAATTCCCTATTGTTGATTGCTGACCTATATGAACATTACTATGAAACCTACAATAATTGCCAATAGTTACAAATCCTTGAATATCGGAAAGTGTGCCAATTGAAATGTTGTTTCCAGCTTTCACTTTTTCTCTAATTGTAACCCTGTGTCCAGTATTAAAATTATCGCCAAAATTGCTTCCAGCATATATAATATTGTGGCTTCTAATCATGGCATTATTGCCAATAATAGT
>Ga0247837_1005794_pt1 | contig 18118 bp, 23 predicted proteins | sample LaCtaG_2_FD_187115 | JGI IMG/M metagenome (GOLD analysis project Ga0247837, IMG submission 187115) | Freshwater microbial communities from meromictic Lake La Cruz, Castile-La Mancha, Spain - LaCruzMarch2015_14.5m | ecosystem: Environmental > Aquatic > Freshwater > Lake | place: Spain: Castile-La...
AGACTTTATAGCCAATTTTCTCCAATAGTATGCTGTCATTTTTATCAGTAAATTCAATATTAATTATATTGACATCGTGGTCTATAATTTTAAGTTGAATAATATCGGTGTCATTTATCGATTCATTCATTTGTAAATATTGTTTTAAATAATAGATAAAAAATTGCTTCGTAAATTTATTGCCAACTAAATAAAAATTATAATCATCTGTCTTTAAATCTACTTTGTAGGTTTTCTCTCTAACTTGTAGTTCAATAAGTATAAATTTAATGTCTGAACATTCTGACATATTCATTGGTTCATTTATATCATAGATAATCTTTTTGTTCACACAATTTTTGTCATCACTTAACCATGAAAATATAGAAAAATCACAATTAATCCCATCTTCTCTTTCACCATTTTTAATAAATTCGGTTTTGGTTACTACTCCCTTTTTATGTCTCATGATAGCATCTAATCCATTTTTTATTTTTAAAAGAGCAGGATTACTTTCGACAAAATTATTAATATTATTATTTACTTTTGTGAAATAAATCTGCAGTTTACTGTATAAATAAAAAGCATTAAATGTTACTTCTGTTAAAAAAGTTCTAAATTGTTCTGGAAATTTTCTCTCTAATAAATCAGCAAATAGAATGCTTATTAGAATTGAATTTAGTAAATAAGATATCATTTTTAATAATATATATAATGATATCTATTTAAATTGTTTTATTATTTTTTCTTTAACTTTGATAAGATGGACTGCTTGTTCCTCTAGGTACAAAAACAACATTATTTTTTACAACAATATCATTCGCATTAGGATTTGGAACTATGATATTTGGTGATTGATAATAAACAGGATTTTTTAATGAGTTATATTCTGGATCATAAATAATTATATTACCCAAATCATCAATAGTAATACCATTACCACAATTAATATTATTATTATTACCATCACATTTATAGTTTAAAGTTCCAGTTGCTGTATCTAAACCAAAAATATAAAGTAACATGCTTACAATGACGGTCATTAGAATAAATGGTATAAAAACAATTATCCATGAAACGACACTAAGACCTTTTTCACATAAAATATTTAATAATAAAGTAACCATAATAGTTACAATCACTTTCATTGCTGCAGTATTATAAAGACCCTTAAATGTGTCAATAAGTATTTGAGTAATTGAGAATATTAAATATATAATTGCGGGAGCACATAAATTTATCATTTTATAATATAATAATATTATAATTCAACTTGTATAAAAAGTGGAATTAAAATATTATTTGGATTTACCTTTTTAACCAAAGGTAGCGTTGCTTAAAAGTGGAATTTAATTGTCATCTTCGTAAAAGAAGGCATCACCATCCTTTAAGTAGCCAATTTTCTCACCTGATTCACCTTCTTCAGTTAATTCCCAAATAAATCCATTTTGGTCATTATTTGTGCAGTAAGTTTTGTCATCAATTTCAATTTCAAATAATTCTTCATCTTCTTCTTGTTCTTCTTCTTCTTCTTCTTCTTCTTTTGTTTCAGTTTCAATACTATCTTCATCAGTTAATTTATTGCATTGAATAGTTGTTACAGAAGCTTCAACATCTTGAATATCTTCAACTTCAACAGATTCTTCTTCAGCTTGAATATCTTCAACTTCAACAGATTCTTCTTCAGCTTGAATATCTTCAACTTCAACAGATTCTTCTTCAGCTTGAATATCTTCAACAGCTTCTTCTTCAACTTGAGTATCTTCAACAGCTTCTTCTTCAGCTTGAGTATCTTCAACAGATTCTTCTTCAGCTGGAGTATCTTCAACAGATTCTTCTTCAGCTTGAGTATCTTCAACAGATTCTTCTTCAGCTGGAGTATCTTCAACAGATTCTTCTTCGGTTTCTTCTACTGTTTCGATTTCAGGTTCAACCTGTTCACCTAACTCTTCTCCAACAGACAATTCATCATCATCCTCTTCGGTTTTCTCTTCAGTTTCTTTTTCTGAATTATTTAATATAATTGTAGAACACGTAATTAGTGCAGGATTAATATCTTCTTCATCAGAATCCTCAAATTCTTCTTGAACTAACTCTTTACTATGTTCTTCTACATGAATTTCAATATTTTCATTTTCACTTGTTTTAACAGCAGTTGATTTCTCAATATTAACTGTATGGAAAGTTTCTACAGAAGAATTATTTCTATCACTTTGTAATTCACTAATATCATTTCCAAGTTTATTAATTTTATTTAAAATTTTATCTAAAACTGGAATAATAGTGTCATAATTTCTTTCTAATTTATCTAATCTAGTTTCAAGAGAACAAACCGCATTTTTAACAGAGTAATTATCTACATTTTTAATATTAGTAGTAGTAGTAATATTTCCAACAAAATCACTTTCGTTATCATTATCACTTTCGTAATTGTTTCTATTAAATTCTTCTCTAATAGATGGTAAATTCATAATTTCTCTATGAGTTTTTTCCAATAAATTATATCTATCCGTGTAATCTGAAAGAATTTTATGTAATCCTTCCTGAATTACATTTTCAATTTCAATAACTAATGGATTAATATTAAATGAGTTTACTTTCTTTGTCTGAAACATATAGTATAATTATATATATAACTATTCGTTTAATATGATTTAAATAATAATTTATCTATTTCATATATGGATAATATTTCTTTAGTTGAAACAGACCAAATTGATGGCAAAGTTGAGATGATTATGAGACAAACTGATTATACTACTGAAAAAGCTAGAGGGAAGCTTGGACAATTTAATTTTGATGAAATGGCAGTTATTCGAGACTATTTTGGTATTACTGAAAAAAAGTCACCACCAGTTAAGTCTGTAAATCAAGCAATTTATAAACAACTAAGAGGACATTTAGATGGAGCTATGAAAGATTATCGCGAAAGAGTTGACAGAGGTGAAGTAAAAAAAATAATATAAAATAAATTTGATTATATGTTAATTACTTAAATAAATAAGTATAATTATAACATATGACTACAAAAAAAATACTAATTCAAATATATTCAGACCTTCATATTGAAGTATGGAATAAACTACCAATTATTAATGTAAGAGCAAAATATTTATTCTTAGCTGGTGATGTTTGTCATTATAATCATCCATTATTCTTTCCATTTTTGGATTACTGTTCATCAAATTGGGTAAAAACATTTTACATTCCAGGTAATCACGAGTATTATATAAAGGGAAAAAGCTACAATGAACTTTTATTTGAGTATAAATATAAAATTGCAGAGAGATATAGAAATGTCTTTTGTTTAGATAATAATTTTGTCTCTCTAGATGAAGAAAATATAAATATTTATGGAGCAACATTCTGGACTATTCCGCCATTTACTTCAACAAATCAAGCAAAAATAAGTATTAACGATTATAACTATATATCATATTTTAAACAAGGTCTACATGAGATTGTAGATTTAGATATAACATATGTAAAAGAATTAGCAGATGAATCATTTAATTGTTTACAAAAGTATTTAAATGAAACCGATAAAAAGACAATTGTTATGACACATTTTCCTCCACACATGTCAGGTACGTCACAACCAAAATATTTGACACAAAAGAGAACTGAAAATTCGAATTTTGCTTGGCCAGACGGAACCTTACAAAATTTTAATTTAAGTAATGTTTTAACATGGATAAGTGGTCATACACATTGGTCTTATGATTTTATGCAACATGGAACTAGACTAATTGGAAATCAATTAGGTTACAAATCAGAATTAGGTCAAACTGGACTAAATGAACATGGAGTATATGAGATTATCGTTTCCTAAATTTACGCATTTTTTGAGGTTTATTATTTTGCATTAGATGTATTCCACCTGGAATTACATTAGGAAGAAGCATAGAAGGAGGTGCTGAAAATATTATAGCATTAATTCTAGATATATAATCAACAAAAACAATAATTAACACAGCTAATATCAACAACAATAATCCAGCAATATTTTCTTTTATATATGTTATTAAAGCGTAAAAAGAGAAAGATTCATCATTCATAACTTCAGTATTCATAATATAAATAAATAAAAAATAATATAGTTAATGAAAAAACTATATTATTAATGAAAAAACTATATTATTAATGAGCTAGACCAAAGCGCTCACTTAATATATTAGTTTTAGTTTGCTTTTTCTGCAAACGTTTCTTAATTTGATATGTATTTGATGGTATAATTTTATTGTTAATAATAAAATCATCATTATCTTCATGAAGTTCTGGCATTATACGAGTTAAAGGTTTATCCACAACTAAAAATAGTCGCTCATTTCTTAATAGTGATCTAAATTCTTGAATACTTAAATTGCCATAATACTTTTCAAGCATATAATATGGATTTGGTGCAGGTTTAATATTTTTCTTATAATCATAAATCTTACCATAAATACTGTTTAATAGATAATATCTCTCAAATTTACTTGAACTATCAATAGGTTCATTCATTAGATGCGCTACAGCACATTCGGGGCTGCAAAAACAACCGTAAACATGATAACTATTATTCATAAAATACTTAGGTATATAAATTGGTGGATTATCAAATTCACACGTATCCCAAAAACATGCAGATTTTTTGTTATTAATATTATTAATATGCATATAATGTTCTAAAACCTTTAATTTTTTCCAGATGTCTCTGATATCATTGTCCTTTTTACAACTATCTAAATCATAATCAGACTCTAATTCAACTTCATATTCTGGAACTTTAACTGGTTGACATATAATTTCATTATTCATTACATCATATGCTAGTTTGGGTTGATTAGTAGAAAAAGAATAACCTTCAAGCGATGAACCAAACAAATTTGCGGAGTTTAAATCTTTAAGAGAACATTTAAGATGTAATATGATATTAGGTTTTGTTTCTTTAGTATTATTTAAAGGTGTAATTTGCTGTATAATTTTACCTCCTTTGGGTTTTCGACCGCGTTTTTTTGCAACTGGTTTTTCTGGGCTTAATTTGTTGTCGTCGTCTTCATCAGACTGAATAATTTCATCAATTAGATTAGTTTCTCCATTAGTGTTACTAGAAAAAATAGAATTTTCTTCAATATTGACTTCAATATTTTCTTCTTTATTAAGTGAATCTTCATTTTGACTTTTTTCAAGATTTGCATTTTTTTCAGCTTCCTCGATTTCTTTTTTTGATTTTCTACCGCGTTTTTTAACTACAGTACTAGTTATATTTTTAGACATTTCTATATTATATATTATAATATAGAAAGTGGTTTAAATTGTTTTAATATATATTATCACTGTATTTAACGTTTTTTATTATAACATTCTCTGCATACTGGAATATAATTATCAGAACCTACAACAGTTTGTTCTTTTTCTTGAGTTAAACGCATTGAGAATATTCCCTTTGTTCCATTTTTACATAAAGAACAAAGTGATGTTAATTTATGTACCTTATCGCATAATGGAATTAGGTCAATAATTTGCCCAAATTTTTTTCTCTCAAAATCACCATCTAATCCACAAATATAAACCTTTTTTTCATTTTTTAATAATAATTTAACAAATTCTTCAAGGTCTGGAAAGAATTGTCCTTCATTAATTAAAATCACACTACTCGTGTTAATTTTAAATTTATCTCTAATTTTTGGAATGCGATCAATAGATTCTTCCAAATTTATATAATCAGCCCATAAATCCATTAATTTATCACTTTTAATACACGGTATTTTTACTTTATCATGAGTGGAAAGTAAATCATTGTCATAACGATTATCAAACGAATGATTAATTACAGCAACAGAAATATTACAAAATTTGCATTGATTATAAATTTCAACCAACTTACTAGTTTTGCCTGAGTACATAGAACCTAGTATAATTTCTAGATATCCTGATGGGTATGGTTGAGACATGTTTATATTATTATTCATTAAATATCTTTAATATTTTAATTTCAATTTTTATTTTTAATAATATCTTTCCACAATGTATATTTTGATAATTATAATTAATTATATATTAAATAAATAACTTTTATAATTAATAAATGACTAGTGGTGGTATACCTTTTGTAGAATCGTATAGACCAAAAGTTTTTGATGATATAGTTCTAGACCCTCTAAATAAGAAAATCTTAAAAAATATTATTGACACATCTTATTTTCCAAATTTACTTTTTTATGGACCTCCAGGAACAGGTAAAACTACAACAATAATTAATTTAATAAACGCATATCAAGAAAAACAAGGTAATAAGAACAAAGATTTAATTATACATTTAAATGCATCAGATGAGAGAGGTATAGACATAATAAGAAATCAAATAAATTTTTTTGTAAATTCAAAACCGTTATTTAAAAATGGTATGAAGTTTGTTATTTTAGATGAAGTTGATTATATGACGAAAAATGCTCAGCAAGCATTAAGATACTTATTGCAGAATTATACTAGTAATGTAAGATTTTGTTTAATATGTAATTATATTAGCAAAATAGATGAGGGATTACAAAATGAATTTATTAAACTTCGGTTTAATCAGTTACCGAGTGAAGACATAATTAATTTCCTAAATAATATATCAGTTTCAGAAGGTTTAAATTTATCAATAAAAACGCTTTCGTGTATTCAAAAACTGCATAAATCAGATATAAGAAGTATGATAAATTTTATACAATCAAATCAAAATCTGAAACCAGAAATGCTAAATATAATAGATAATGACATATGGGATGAACTTCTAAATAAGCTTGCAAAGAGAGAAAAAATAGATGTAATAAATAATTACATATATTCGATAAGCATAAACTACAATATTGATAAAAAGAATATAATCAAAGATTTCCTCAATTATATTATTAAACAATATCCTAAATACGTAAATAGTAAGTTTTTAGATTTTATAGAGAATTTAATGCATTCTCAAAATGAGAATAACAATATACATGTAAATTATTCAATATCAAGACTATCATCTTTTTTATCAATATAGAATTTATTCATTCTCATATGTAACTTAATCATAAACTCGTTAGGCGGAGAGCTTTTTGATGGATCAAAAAAATTTTGCTTAAGACTATATTCACTTTTTGGAGAATTTTCCTTCATGGATGTAGATAAATTTTGCTTAATTGATATAATATTGCTTCTTTCACTTATGATGCACTGATTGGATATCATTCTTTATATTATATAATAAATAAAATAATTGAAATTAATTTAATTTAAAGAATTTAAAGACATATTGGTACTGTTATATATGTCTATAAGCATGAACATTGATCAAGAATGGGATAATTTTATATCATCTGGACATGGAGATGATATAATGTCTGATGACGATGATGTCGACCAATTAACCGAATATCTTAAAGAGGATTCCAATGAATATATTTCTGCTAATATTTCTATGGATATTGATGCTCCTAAAGCAACTGACATTTATATTAGCACAAAGACTAAAATTGCATATTTAAATATACCTATTGATTTAAAAACTATATTTTGGGATATTCCTGTTATATATTATTCTAAACCACAAAATGGTGTCATTAAAAAACAAATGAAGTTTAATTCTTTCACTAAAGAAGAACTTGAGGAAATACAATCCAAGTTAGGAACTGACCATTATGTTGAAGAACACGTTATTACACACATTGATAATCCTGCAGGACGTATTAAATTTAAAGATATTCGCAAGTTAAGTATCGGAATTTCTAAGAAGGATATTATGAGTTATCGTTGCAAAAAGAAGAGTGCGTTTTACAACTGTTTTGTCGTGATACTTCGTATGAAAGTTGATAATATGTTTAAAGAATTCCATGTTAAGGTTTTTAATACAGGAAAACTTGAACTCCCAGGAATACAAAATGAAAAAATATTTGAATTAATTTTAGAGGAAGTGCTAAAAACATTACAACCATATATTACAGATAAGTTAAGTTATAAACCAGATAGTAATGAAACAGTATTAATTAACTCTAATTTTAATTGCGGGTTCTTTATTAATCGTGAAGCATTTTATGACATTTTAAAATTTAAATATAATATTCAGTCTATCTATGACCCTTGCTCATATCCTGGAATTCAATGTAAGTTTTATTATAATCCAGATGTTGGTATTCAAAATGGGTCTCAGATTTCTGCAGAAAATAAACATTTATATAAAAATATAATTCAAGTATCCTTTATGATTTTTAGAACAGGAAGCGTATTAATTGTTGGAAAATGTGATGAAAATGTTCTTATTGTAATTTATGATTTCCTTAAGATTATTCTTAATATTGAATTTAAATCAATTTGCCAAAAATATTCTTCTGCTAATGAAAACCAAAAATCTTCGAAAGATAAACCTAAAAAAGTAAGACGACGTAATATCACAATTGAAACATCTACCTAAGAAATAAACCACGCTATAAATTTTTCTGGTTTTTCAAGTAATTTATTTTTATAATCCTCTGATAAAAAGTTATTATTAATATTTTTTATTATTTGTGGATTTTTTACTATTTTTTTTATTAATAAAATACATATTTCATATAATTCATTTGCTTTTTGTGTATTATAAAATAAATTTTCGATTATATTATTTAAATCATGTATAAAAGATTTATTACTTAAATTATTTAATTTTTTATACAATTCCTCAAGTAAATTAAGGTTTGTATTGTTCGTTAAATCATCATTTATTAATTTTAATAATAATGTTTTATATATTTCAATATAGCAATTAATAACCGTTAATTTTAATTTTGTATAATCTGAAATTTCTTCATTATTTTTTCTTAATTCCGAATTAATATCAAAAATAGTTTTTTTATAAACATAAGTACTAGCATCTCGTGAACTTAGTTGTAAAAACATTTTTTCATCTTCTGTTATTTGACCTACAAACTCGACATAAAAATAAAAAGATTTTTGACAATTAAAATATGTTACATCTAGATTTTTTGTATAAAGTAAAATAAAATTAAAGACATTTAATATTGTGTCTAGACCTCTAATTATAATAAATTTTGAAAAACTTGAATTTCTTAGTTTTATATTTTCAACAATAAATTTAAAATACTCTAATATTAATCCTGAAATTTTTTCAATAATATCTCCAATTTCTGGTTCTAATTCCTTTTTAAAATTTTCAGAATTATGTAAAGAATATTTCATTTCCTGATTTACAATATTTTTCATTTATATTTATTGTTTAAAATTATTTAAATTAAAATACTTTTAATATATAAGTATTTAAAGACTTTAAGTATAAAATTATATAATATGTCTGAATTAACTAAGCCAGCACAAAAGACTGACCTTGCAGTAGCAGGTGCTCCTCAAAATTACAGAATGCCTTCTGAACCCACCTTAAAACACGCTGCTAAACTTGCTATTGTTGATGATAAGCCTATCCTGTTGGATTATTGGGCTCCTTCTCTTGATAAAAAGGCTCTTGTTGGTGCTAGAGAGAATGGTGAAAAATTACTAGTACGCTCTGAGGAAGAGTATACTAGTAGTATTCAGAAGTTCTACAAGTCTGGACCTGAGTATATTATCATCACAGAAAATTCTATCTATATTGTTGATAGTGGTATTCCTACCAGAAAAATTTCTTAAAGAGATTTATTAATAAAATTGATTAAATTAAATTATATATTATACAAAATAACTTAAAGATATACTATATAATTATGTATAGAATGGAGGACGAATCTATGAATATAAAAGATGAGGATGAATACATATTTATCATGTATAAAATTGTTCCTAAAAATAAGGAGTTAAATTATTGTTATGTAGGACACACTGTAAATTTCAACGAAAGAAAAAGAGCACATGTTCTAAATACATCAAATATAAATGATAAAAGACATTATCATCTAAAACATTATGAAGCTATTAGGCAAAATGGCGGCTGGGATGAATGGGAGATGATTGAACTTGAAAAATTTATTGGTAAAACAAAATTAGAAGCAAGAATAAGGGAACAACAGCTCATCGAGCAATATGAAGCCAATTTAAATTCTCTAAAGGCATATATTACAGAAGATGAACGAAAGGCAACAAAAAATACTATTACAGAAAAATACAGAGAAAATAATAAGGAGTTACTTAAAGAACAAACTAAAAAATACAAAGAAGAACATAAAGACATTATTGCCGAACAGATGAAAATATATCGTGCGGAAAATAAAGAGAAAATTTATGAGAAAACAAAAGAATATAGAGAAAAAAATAAAGAAAAATACCAAGAATGGAAAAAAAATTGGACAGAAAATAACAAAGAAATTTTGAAGGAAAAGAGAAAACTAAAAAATCAAGAATTAAAAGCTGAAAAATTAAAACAAAAAGCATTATTAGAACAAACGCCAGAATGGCAAGAAAAACAAAAACAAATTGAAAAAGAAAAAAGAGATAAATATAACGAAGACAGAAGACTTAAGAGATTACAAGAAAAATAAAACTATCAAAAATAACAATATTAAAATGTATTTACATAAGTAATCAATTTTTTTTAAATATAAAATTGATTTTTTTAATAACATTTAATAATATTTCAAATACTATTAAATGTCAACTGCTGAAGATGTCTTTTATTTATACGAACGCAATTCTCTCTACTATCATACGTCTAGTCTAAATTGTCATATTAAACAACCAGTTTTACCATTTACAATTGGAGACCAAGACGCACCATGTAATATTAAATATAAATGTTATATTCGTCCAGGCGATGAATGTCCTATTTGTTGTGAAGAAATTTTAACAAAATCATCCGCATTTATAACTCAATGTGGTCATCATTATCACAAGAAGTGTATATTAAAATATATGGAAACAAAATGGGTGTCAACTAGTTTTACATCGGCTGCTAGATGTCCGATGTGTAGATGCTCATTAGGTAACCCAGAATTTGTTAAAAGATATCGTGCAAACTATTTCTCTATAAATTATAAAAATGATAATGAATTAGATAAATTAGAAGACTTTTGGATTTCTTGTGAATATAAACTTCCTTTATTTTGTAGTAATGGTTATGACCACTATTTAGGAATTGATAAAAAATGCTTTTGTTGCGAAGCATATAGAGAGAAAGGAGAATTTATATATGAAATTAGTTAAAATATCCAGCCATTTATTGACTTGATTTTGAAACCATTTTTTTATTTATTCACAACATCTAGTGTAACTTTATAGTATTTGTAATAAGTTATAAATCCTAATGTATTCCATAAATATATTTACATATTTAAGTTTTTAATTATTTATTTAGTATATATAAATGTCAGGACGTTTCGGAAATGGAAGTAATTCAAATGGACAATTTTGGTATGGAAGTAGTACAAATTTTCCTGGTTTCTTATATAAAAAAAATGTAGGTGTTGGCGGAAGACGCTCAACTAAATTTAATCCTGGTGGAAATATATCTTGTAACAGTACGACATATTTGTATAATAAATATAAACCAGGTTCAGGTGGTGTAGGCGCATCAAGTACTGCGAACAGAAGAGCTAAAAATAGATTAGCAACTGTTTGTGGTGGAGAGAATAGTCAATGTGGACCATTTTATCAGTATTTAGGAAGATATAACAATTATACTGAAAATCCTAATGGATATTTCCCATATCCACCAAATCAGTATCAAGGTAAACCTCTTATTACATTTATCTCTCCAGCTACAAACTATCCAATCTAAATTACAGAAACATAAAATGAATTGGTGTAATATTCTTTACATGCATTGAAAATAAAACAAGAAATTTATTTGAACAAAATATAACTAAGGTCTAGAAACAAATCCAGTCATGTGTTGAGAAGGGTTAATAAATTTGCCTATTGTAATAGGAGCTGGTGGGAAATATGGTCTGTAATAATGGTTGTCATATTTAACATTTGCGTCATAAAACCCAACACCAGGTGGTGCATTATAAGAGTAATTATAGTTGGTAGTTGGTCTAAATCCGGCACTAACAGGTGTTTGAGCTGGGTTGATATTTAAGAAAACCATATTAGCATAACTCTTTTTAACTTGATTCGGATTTTGGTTACATTGAGTGGCATAATTATACCAATAATTACGTGTAACACCAATACTAGGAGATGTTCCACTTTTCATTGGTCCAGAAAATGTGTGTGCGTCGATATTATTTATATAAGACTTGATGCTTCTAATTCTATGAGGTCTACCTGCCATTTATATACATATGTAATTAAAAAATATTTCAAGATTAAATTCTAAATATAATTAAGTATTTAAAAATACATAATTATAAAATGCTTCCAATGAGATTCGAACTCATTATCTCCAGTTTACAAGACTGGTGCCTCACCATTATGGCCCTAGAAGCATAAATACGGCCACCGGGAATCGAACCCGGACCTTCTGCTTGGACAGCAGGCATTCTGCTTGTCAAGCAGACATTCTACCACTTGACCATGACCGCAGTAGTGGCAGGGAAAGGGACTTATCAATAATGCCAAAAGAAATAACTTTAAAACGTAAGTTTGGTGGTTGTTTACACAGTCATATAAACAACACTTAATAATTTGCCTAAAATTTATAATCACTATAAACTACACATAAAAAGGCGCTCAAACTCCAAATTTAATATGTCATACGACATAAAATTATGTGAACATTTATACGCTCAAACATTTTACGGAGGACGCAATACCTTACACTACTACTCTTCATAAAATCCATACAAAACGATAAAAAACGATGCATCAAATTTTTAAAAGGCAAATTATTCTGACTGAAAACAGAACTCGTCCGGGGAACTCCTAATAAGCATATAATATGCGCGCATATTCCTAGAATTATACACTTAACGGACGCAAAACCAAACCAAGAATGGGTCCCAATCCCCACTAATTAACTATAATTAAATGTCTTTAAGTTGTTTTTCTGTAAATAATAAATATTATACTTACATCGAAAATATATTGGTTAAAGAACTATTGATAATTTTTCAATTTGTTCTTCTGTTAATTTCTCTGGAAATTCTATATGAAAAAATATTATCATATTACCTTTATGCTCTCCTCTTTTTAAACCCATTTCTGGATATATCTTCTTATATTCAGGAGGAACTATATTTCCCTTATTATTATTTAATGTATAGATTTTACCATTTAAATATTTTATGTCAAATGTAAAACCACACAAAGCATCTTTTAGTGTTATTGTTTTATCTAATATTAAATCTAATCCTGAACGTTTAAATGCTGTATTATTTTGCACTAAAATATTTATTTTTATATCTCCTTTACATTGTTCGTTTATAACATTACCTCTATCTCTTAATATTAACATTTCATTTTCATCTATTCCAGGAGGCACATCTACATATATTGTTTCTTTTTCAAATACTTTACTTCCATTTTCCATAATCCATCTCTCTATTTCTAATGGCAATGATACACCTGTCAAAACGTGTTCCATATTTATTTGTAATGATTTCAATATTGGTATCGGTTTATTAATTGCTTGTTGAAAATTCATTGGTCCTCCATGAAATATATGAACACGACCACCTAAAGGACTTCCAGGCATTCCAGGCATTCCAGGCATTCCAGACATTCCTCCTAATGGACTTCCACCAAAAAACATTTTAAATATATCATCCATAGGCACTTCCATTCCACCGCTACCATGACTATTCATTCTCATAAATGGATTTGGATTATTTCTAAACATATCATATTCTGACTTCTTTTCTTCATCCCCTAGAGTTTCATATGCCTCATTTATTTTTTGTGTCATTTTTATAGATTCTTGGTTACCTGGATTTTTATCTGGATGAAATTTCATTTGTAAACCTCTATATGCCTTTTTTATCTCTTCTTTTGTTGCATTTTCACTTACACCTAAAATATTATAATAATTTTCAGTCATTAATAATATACTAAAAGATATACTTAAATAATTATTTACGTATTATATTAAATTATGACTGATAAATTATTTATTAATAAATACCAACCCTTATTTTTTAAAGATTTTGGTAATGATAATGATGTTATTGAAATGCTTAAAACACTAATTTTTGTGGATGATTTAAATATAATATTAATTGGTGATATGACATCAGGTAAAACCTCTATACTAAATGCATTAATTAGAGAATATTATATTGGCTTCTCTCCAAAAGACTATGAGGAAAATGTTTTATATATCAATAGTCTAAAAGAACAAGGCATTAACTATTATAGAACTGATGTTAAAACATTCTGTCAAACATGTTCTAATATTAAAGGTAAAAAGAAATTTGTTGTTCTAGATGATATCGACTTTATTAATGAACAAAGTCAGCAAGTTTTTCGTAATTGTATAGATAAGTATAGCCATAACGTTAATTTTATATCATCTTGTAGTAATAATCAAAAGGTAATTGAAAGTTTACAATCTCGTTTAACAATTATTAAAATTAAACCTCTACAAAAAGAGAGATTAACTTATATTATTAATAATATTAAAACTAACGAAAATATTATCATCGATAAAGATGCCGAGGATTTTATTATTAATATATCCAAGAATACTGTAAAAATTTTGATTAATTATATGGAAAAATTTAAGCTATTAAATCAACAAATTACACTTAATTTAGCTCTTCAATTATGTTCAAATATAAGTTTTTTAACTTTTGAACAATACACTAATTTTATTTTATCACATCAATTATTATCAGCAATTAATATTATTTATGAACTTTATGATAAAGGATATTCTGTGATGGATATTTTTGATAATTATTTTATATTTGTTAAAACTACAATAATTTTAACTGAAGAACAAAAATATAAAATTATACCATGTATATGTAAATATATTACTATTTTTCATAATATACATGAAGATGAAATTGAAATGTCATTATTTACAAATAACTTGATTAAACTATTAAGCATTTAATTTATAGAAAAATTTAAAATACAACTATTATATAATGTCTACGCAGATATTTAAAAATCATATACCCAATACTATTTTTTTTGAATTTCTTGATAAAATATCTCTTAAAAATGAAAAGCATTATATATTTAATTCTTCTTCCTTTAAAAAAGGTGTATACACTGAAGATATTCCAAATTTTTTATTGATGTGTACTCCATATTATCATATTTATAAGCGCAAATATTTAGAGAGAACTCTAACATATAATAATTTTACTACTATTATTAGGCAAATATGTAATTTTAACAAGATTACATATACATCTCAAATCAAATATGATAAATCATCTTACGATATTGTATACTATATTTATTTTTAATAGTATCTACGTTTAGAGCTTCCTGATACTTTTCTATTTCTTTGAGTTTTTGCAGCTTTTTTACGAGGTTTATAATCTTCTTCATCATCTTCTTCATCATCTTGCTCTTCTTGTTCTTGTTCTTCTTCTTTATTTTCTGTTTGTCCAATCCAGTTAAATAAACTACCTGAACCGAAGGTAGACTTGTCTTCATTATATTCTTCATCACCACCCTTTTGGTTATCATCCGAAGATTTAACCATATATAATCCTAAACCACCTAACGCTAAAATGGTTGTTGCTAAAAGTAATGACATTGTTTCGTTCATAATTATAATTATAGGATTTAATATAATTATGATATTTTAACATATTTTAACATATTTTTAATAATTATTATTAATATTTCTTAACATTCTTAAATTCATTAGTAATTGTTTTCTATTCAATTTCATATCATCATAACCAGATATTTCATATGTTCTATCATCATAAGTGTATAAGAAATCATAATCAATTTCAATTGATGATTTCGGAAGATTATCATAATTGTAGAGAATATATGAAATATTATTTTCCTTATCAATCAGAAATTGAATAAAATCTGCTAAATCGTTTGCAAATTCACAATCAAATGCATAAGAACATGATTCTATTTTTCTTGTTTCGAAACGCTTACCTCTAATAATGTATTTATGTTCCTTTTTATCATATAATACATATAATGTCATATCTGGTTTACTAAGTTTAATATCATTTTCAACAATCTTTAATACTAAAGTATCTGGCACAGTGAATTCCATTATTTATATATTATTCTAGCAACATCTTTTTAAATCACTTTCAAAAATATATTTAATCATCATCGCAATCACTAATTACATATGTATTGGATAGTAGAAAATAACAAAGTATTACTTTATTTATCTACCAGGATATTCTAATGTGTTCAAATTATTTCCAAGAAAATTTGGTTTTAGACCCCAATATGGTGAGCTGCTAGGAATTTTCCAAAAATTTACCCAATTTGGTTTTATTTCTAATGGTTCCAAAATTCCTTGAGTATCTTCTGGACCAACAGAGAGAAGTAAATAATTACCAATTATTGTATCTGATTCCAATACTTGTCTTGGTGACATTCTAACAAACCAACCAAAACTTATACGACTTAATAATTCATTTGATGGAATTAAAATTCCATTTGTTCCTTTATATAAATCCAAATATTGATTAGACATCAAATCATCTAATATTATTTGTTTATTATCTAGTGTTTTTGTTCCAATTTCAATACCGTCTATCAAATTAATCTTACCTTGTTCTACACGTTTCATAGTCCATCTATCAAATTGACCTAAAAATTTTGATTCAGCAGTATGGTCATGTGAAGAAATTGTTTGAATATAATTACAAAATTCTGCTACAGTTTCACATTTCTTTGGTGCACCACAAAATGAAATATTTGAATAGAAATTTCTATGTGTTGATGTAGAATTTCTATCTACTGTTTCACAAACAAACATCTTATTTCCTCGCGTGCCTTTAGCATACATTCTATTTAAATCATTCATACATAAGAAAGAAATTGGACATAACATTCCTCCATAAATATAAAGTAATTTCATCATTCCTAATGTTCTCATATTAGAGAGAATAGGATCCGATAATTTATTCATATCAATATTCCAACCAGGAATTAATTTTGAAAATGAATTATCATCAAAAATACAAATAGTAAATGAATCTTCACAATGCTTAATAATACTTCTAACTGTTAAATATAAATAAGGTTGATTTAAATCTAATGAACTTCTAGAACCAAAACTTAACCATTTTCTTGAGTTATATTCATAAGGAACATGAATCCATAAAATAGGTTTTTTACTCTTATCTAAACTTACATCATCCAGTAAATATTTTTGAATAGATTCATAATTATCTTTATTTACTTCTCTCATACGTTTATCTTCAAAACTTTTGTATAAGAAACCTAAAACAATTAGAATAAAAAAAAGTATAAACAAATTAGTGAATGAGGTCATATAATATTATATTATAATATAATTTTTATAATATAATTTCTCAGTGTTATGTAAAATTTATTGATAAGCAACATAAATAACAATGAGTATCTTTTACATAATTAAAAGGGTTTTTGTAATTTAATTCTAAACACCATGTGCAACAATCTAAACATTTACAACAATTATTTTTAGTTTCATCATATTCTGTAAAAACCGCAATTCCTGAATGTTCGAAACACCATTTTTCAGTAATGCAACAACATAATATATATTTTTTTTCTGATGGGTAAAGATAACTATTACCTGAATTGCTATATATGGTATATAAAGTTTTATTTGAGTTATTCATCATATTTATTGACTTAGTGAATTATACATTAGAGAGAAGCAATTATTCAATTTTATTTCAACTAAATAAATAAAAAATGGTCTTCTTCAATAGATAAATCCTTCCATGTAAGCTCAGTAATAAATGGGTTATAATCTTCGCTCTTATGAGTAGGTATTATATTATATGATATTATATGATATTATATGATATTATATGATATACAAATTTGGAATAAAAAATGTTTATAATTAATTATATTTATTTTACACAGTTATAAAAATTATGTGCTAATAAATGAATGTTAATAATTATACTTCATTATCTTCTTCAACAATAACAAGAGGTTTTTACTTTTTTAACAATCTTTTTAACATTTGGGTTTGGTTCAATAATAAAGAAAACAATTTACACCTATGGAAATTTAAAACGCCTATTTATTTTTTAAGTTTTTTATATCACGTAAAATCTCTATAGGAAGATACTCGCCACCAATTAGAAATCTGTAATCTTCTGTC
>Ga0247837_1005795_pt1 | contig 18118 bp, 13 predicted proteins | sample LaCtaG_2_FD_187115 | JGI IMG/M metagenome (GOLD analysis project Ga0247837, IMG submission 187115) | Freshwater microbial communities from meromictic Lake La Cruz, Castile-La Mancha, Spain - LaCruzMarch2015_14.5m | ecosystem: Environmental > Aquatic > Freshwater > Lake | place: Spain: Castile-La...
TGTTATTTAATTCTGATTTCCCAAGTTTAGCCATCCCAAGCCGGGGGGGAAGACAAAACAGTATGCGGAAAAGAAAGCCATGGCCAAGGAGTTTAGCCATCCCAAGCCGGGGGGGAAGACAAAACAAAGGCATCGCGATGAAAGGGAATCGCGAGAGTTTAGCCATCCCAAGCCGGGGGGGAAGACAAAACTGCGTATGGAAGTTCCTTTTCAATTTCCGCAGTTTAGCCATCCCAAGCCGGGGGGGAAGACAAAACATGCCCGAGCTGGCATCTGCCAGTCGGCAGAGTTTAGCCATCCCAAGCCGGGGGGGAAGACAAAACCGGAAAGAGCGGACCATTTGAGATAGCGCCAGTTTAGCCATCCCAAGCCGGGGGGGAAGACAAAACAGAGCTCGCCACTTTAAAGGGGTTTACGTCAGTTTAGCCATCCCAAGCCGGGGGGGAAGACAAAACAAATTCAACCCAATGCCGACTTTTAACGCGAGTTTAGCCATCCCAAGCCGGGGGGGAAGACAAAACGTCTATCTTGTGGCTAAGAGCGGGGGGAGCGGTTGTTTGCCGTGGTTGGCGGTGGGCATGTAAACCGAACTTCCAAGTTCGGTGGGGTGCGGGGGGATGAACAAGTTGGAAAACTTGTTCTACGGGGGGAGGATGAACGAGCTTGGAAGTTCGTTTTACGGTGGACGGGGATGGCGCGTTCGGGACAACGCGCCCTACCTGACGGGCTGAAGCCCGAACGGCGGACGAGGGAGGTCAGAGCATCAAACCGAGCAGGAGCTCACGGATCTGGGCCCGCCATTTGGACAGGTAGGCCAGCCGGGCCTGGGTTCCTTGAAGATCGGACCACACACCTGCATCACCTGCGATCATGCGAGCATCGTAGTGGCTGAGCTGGGCTTCGATCTGCTGCCAGGCTTCTTCGATCAAGATGCCCAGTTCCTCCAGGGACTCCCGCAGGCGCATCTCTTCATTCGCCAGCAGGGCCTTGGTCAGGGCCGTGGTCGCGCCTTGTTTCTTTTTCAGAAAAGCAGCCCCGGTTTGCAGCAACGGCCCGAGTTTTTCAAAGAGGTTCATCAGGCCGGTATCCAGCGGCACGGCGCGCCAGGGTGTGTCGGAATGCTTTTCGATCAGGTGCTTAATCCGCGTCACCGGGGACTTCAGCGTCTCCAGGGCGGCATTCAAATCGGCACTGAGCTGGGCATCGCCTCCTGCTTGATCAGGGTGCGCGCTGCGTGTCGCAGACAAATACGCAGCTTGCAGAGTCTCCTCATCCAGGGCCGCACGCGGGGGCAGGTTGAGGAGGGCAAAGGCGTCGGTCATGGGATCAAATCAGGCCGCAAAGCTCTCGCCGCAGGAACAGGTGACGATGGCGTTCGGATTGGTTACCTTGAAGCCACCTTGCTGAAGGTCATCGCTGAAATCCAGTTCCGATCCGCTGACAAAGAGGGCGCTTTTGGGATCGATCACCACGCGCACATCGGCGGAGACGACCATGATGTCACGGTTGGCTGGGCCATCCACCAAGTCCATCTTGTATTGCAGGCCGGAGCAGCCACCGCCGACCACGGCCACGCGCAGGGCGCCATGTTCGGCACGGCCCTGCTTCGTCAGGAGGCCGGTCAGCTTGCGTGCGGCATTGGGCAGCACCTTGATCAGCTTTTCATTGCCGAGCTTGTAGTTAGGGGCGGCTTGGGGTGCGGTCGCAGTCATGATGTCAGAAGATACGCTCATTGGCCTTGCCTGGCCTTCCATTCATCGAAGTCCGCCTTGGGGGTGCGAAAGATCGCCGCACAGCGCGGGCAGGTGATGGTGGCGGCACCGTCTTCAAAAATATAGTCCAGGTCTTCGTCGTTGAGTCGGGACAGCATCGGGAACATGCGGTCAGCAGTGCAGCCACAATCAAAGACATAGCTGCGTGTCTCCAGCAGGGTCAGGTGTTCGGCCTCGTCCAGGGTGGGGATCTCCGCCTCTGTTAGTCCTGCCAGCCAGGCCTCATCCGCATCCGGCTCGGCAGAGATTTGGACGAAGTCTTCCTCAGGCAGGCGAAAGATGCGCGTGAGTCGCTGCTCGCTCTGCGTGTAAAATTGCTCAACTGCCGCCAGGACATCCGTGCCCTGGAATTCGATCATGCTCTGCCGCGGCTGCATGTGTGCCCGCATCGTCTGGGCGATGAACAGGGACTTGCCGGTGTCCTTGACGTCTTCTGTAAACAGACGTCCCGTGACACGCGGAGGCAGGGTGCTGCCGGTGACGAAGATGTTCAGCAGGGGGTCATTCAAATTGATCGTCCAGGCGCAGCTCTCATCATGCGGGCGGGAAGCCAGATGCAGGGTGACACCAGCCAGGGCATCCTTCAGCATCTCGTCCAGGCGATCCACATGCTTGATGCCATGCTGCATCAGATGCAGATAGTAGTCCATGTACAACGGGCTGAAACGACCCCGCACGAGCAGGCAGTTACGCTTCCGCACGAAGTAGCAGCGGATTTCACAGGCGGAGAGATCAGGGCTGAGCATTTGGCTCATGAGAAAGGTAGGGGCAGGGGAGTGAGGGCTTTGACACCCTCACTCCGTTGGGCGGCGCTTTGCCGTCCAAGTGGGTTAGAGAGCTTTGATGTAGAGGTCTTTGTAATAGACGACGCTTTTCGGGTCATGGGCCTGGATAGCCATGGTGCCTGCGCTGAGTTTGCGACCCGCCATGTTTTTCAAGGCAGTGGCCGGGTCCCAGCCTTCAGGCTCTGTCCAGTCCGTGGTGACTTGGCCATTGATGCTGATGGTGATGTGCTTGCCATCCACCTTGATGCTGTAGTCGAACCACTCGTCATCGCCCACCGGGGCCGTGTCCAGGACGTCTTTGACAGCATACAGACCGCCGGTCTTCTTGGGGTCTTTATGAGAGGTGCTGTTGACCTGGCACTCATAACCCTTTTCAGGCCAGCCCTTTTCCTGGTATTCCGTCGCGATGTACAGGCCGGAATTGGAGCCTGGCATGTGCTTGACCTTGGCCTTGAATTCAAAGCTGGTGAACTTCGCATCGCCGTTCGGTCCGACATAAAAGAGATGGCTGCGGCCATTGCTGACCTTGAGCGTGCCGTCTTCCACGGAGAAGCTGTTCGGCGTCTCTTCGTTGGATTTCCAGCCGGTCAGGTCCTTGCCATTGAACATGGACACCCAACCGTCGGTGACGGCGGTAGCGGGGGCGGTTTCAGCAGCGGCAGGAGTCGCGGCCTTTTCGTCAGCCGGTTTGCAGGCAGCCAATCCCAAGAGGACGGCCAAAGTAGTGAAGTGGTTGAGTTTCATCGGAGATCTGGATTTACACGGTGGCGGTGGCAGTGGCAACTCTCAAGAGGGGCCTGCGTAGGATGCCCGCTGAGAAAGAAGTTCGGTGTTTACGAATGAAGGTCGATTTTCTCAATCACGGCAGGGTTTGCGTTGGGTTTATAATCTTACTTGAGCCACAACCTCCTGAATAAACATCCAATTGCGCGTGATCTGGGCCGTGACAAAGGCGGCCAGAAGGACGGTGATGGGCAGTTTGATTTTGGGCCAATGCTCAAGGCTGCGCTCCAGGCCTAGTCCGGCTGCGATGACGACAGCGGGTGTCCAGAGGCAGGCGAGCATGAGAAGTTTGTCCCGGCTGCCATACCAGGGCAGGGTGGCAATGTTCCAGATGATCGTGGCCACGATGCCGAGGGTGAAGGGGTCCAACTGTGCCCGCCAAACAAGGCCTGCAAAGGCCAGGGCCAGGAGGAGAAACCAGCCCGCGCCGATGCCTTTTTGCAGATTTAGCTTTGACCAACGAGGCTGCGCCAGGACGACGCGGCGGCGGTTTCCTGCGTTAGGATCGGGCTCGGTCACGACGGAGTGGGGGGCGACGATGTTGGAAAGAAAAACTTCGCGTCCGACACGCCCGGCGTTTTCACGGTTTGCAGACCAGTGTGGTTGATTGATTTTCCAGATCAAAACATTGTGCGGCAGTGGTGATGATTGGGGGTAGAGCACTCTCTGTGCATGGGCTAGCCCAAAGGTGACGGTGATGGCAGCCAGGGCAATGAAGAGAGGGTGTAGAATAAGACGCTGATGTTGGCTGCTGCACTGCGCACAGCGAGCTAGGGCCAGGAAGATGACGGGAATGATATTCCCAATGAAGCAGCCGACGGCATAGACGGCGACAAGGCCGTGAATCCACCAAGGGACCATGGCACCGCGGGTGGTCATCGCGGCCAGTGCGGCCACCCCAAGTCCGGCAAATATCCAAACCTCCGGTAAAGGTGCGGCGATCCAAATGCAGGGGCCTGCACCGCAGACTGCGGTGAGAAGGATGGCACGTAGGGAGTGTACGCCGCTCCAAAGGAGGGCATGATAAACCATAACGACGATTAAGGCCCCGGCAAGACAGGTCAGGAGGGCGATTCCGTGTTTGCGTGCCTGATTCAAATCTTGTCCGAGCAAGAGCCAGCCTTTGATCAGCGTCTGAGCCGGGAGGTGATGTAGAAGGGTAAAGGCGGGATGCTCTGCCCCGATGCCGCGATGATCCTCCGTGCGTGTGGTGGTGAGGTCACGAAAAACGGTCTGAGTTTCTGCGCCAAAGAGGATGCCATCGCGCACGTAAATGGGCGTGTCCTGAAAATGCTGATGAGCTGCAAAAAAGAGGCTATAAAAGGCCACAGCCAAGATGGCCCCCATGCCCCGCCATCGGGTGAGCACATGAGTCGTGCGGGAGGCATGAACATAAGTGGAAGGACGCATGGAAGGGAAAGCTCCATGAGGTTGACAAAGGCGGCAATAGCGAAAGATGAGCCGCTTCTTTATCTTCACTTCCTCAGCCTTGTCATGGCGGTGAGGAGAGTTAGCTTGTGCTTCTGATGAAACGGCTAATCCGACGTGTATTCAAGCTCTGCGTGGCGAGTGCCCTGCTGGGCGGGATGGTCTATGCCGGGTCGGATGCTTTTTCCCGGCATTGGAGGGAGTTCATTGTCGGTCAGCTCGCCGAGCGAGGCCTTCACTTGGAGGTCGGGCGGCTTTTGCTAAACCCTTTTGGTGGTCTCATCGCACGTGAGGTGCGCGTCTTCACAGGCGAGGACAGGCTGCACGTATTGGCCTCCGTGGATAAATTGAATTTGGACTTCGATTACGGGAAGCTACTCGATAAAATGTTTGTGGTGGATGGTCTTGAGCTTAACCACGCCAGTGTGTCTCTCCCTGTCAATGACCCGAACGGCGGGGAGACCATGATTCAATTGGAGGATCTAAGCGCGCGCGCCTTTCTGCGAAAGGGAGTGCTGGAGATTCGGCAAGCCAAAGGCACCTTGTCCGGTATCCAATTGAGTATCACGGGCATGTTGACGCTGCCCGGAAAGAAGGAAGACGAGGTCCCCAAGCTCAAAGTGGATAGCCTCTCAATGACTCAACAGATTCAGTTGATCAATTCACACCATCGCCGCATCCAGCGTGGGGTGGATTGGTTAAACCGGTTCAAGTTTGACTCTGCGCCGCAGATCCGGCTGGAGGTGAATGGTGATCTGGACCGTCCAGCGGAACTGGCCGCCAGGTTATTTTTTGAGGCCTCGGGGTTGCGTTATGATTCCTATGTGTGTGAGGAACTTTTGGCGGAGGCAGAGTTCAATGCAGGTTTGATCGATCTGACACGTCTGATCATCAAGGACTCAACAGGGCAGGTGAATGCCAGTGCCACTTGGCGAATGGGGACCCCGGATTTGCGCTTCCAAATGACCTCCAGTGCGGACTTGCCCGGACTTGCTCAGGCTTTTTTAAGTAGCGATAACCTGCGTGAAATCGTTTTTTATGGGACACCTCATCTGGCTTTGAATGGGGTCTGGTATGTGGATGGGCCTTTGTCTCAGGGGAAACGCCCGGTGCAGGTCACAGGGCGGCTAGACTGTGGTCGTTTCAGCACACGCGGAGCTGTTTTTAACGGGCTGGAGGCCAACATAGGTGTGGCTCCAGAGGGTGTTTATATCCGCGATCTTTTGTTACGTCATGAGACAGGCACGCTGACGGCGCAGGCGCTCTCGCATGAAACAGAGGGCTTTCGCTACCGGGCCGTTTTACGCATGGACCCCAATGCATTCCTGCCTTTTGCCCAAATGCGGCAAACGCGGGAAATCATCAGCCGGTTTCAGTTCAACCCAGAGTCCAATATTTACTTTGAGGTGGAGGGTGCCGGCCCCAAGCCCGACTTGCAGATATGCCTCAACAAGGGGCGTGGAGACATCCGCAACTTCCGTTATCGGGGTGTGGATATCGTGCAGATGGTAGCAGATGTGGAATTCCAAGGCCCGATTCAGCATTATCGAAATGCGAGGATCGTGAGGGCGGAGGGCAGTGGTGAGGCCACACACGTGCATGTGAATGACGACGAAAAGTGGGTGCGGCTGGACGGTATCCGGGCAAAGATGGATGCCGTTGCGGTGACCAGTTGCTTTGCGCCGAAGGCGGCGGAGCAGATCGCCAAATATCGTCTGCCAAACACGACGGCAGTGGAGATGAATGGCGTTATTTATATCAAAGAGCCGACGAAGAATGACTTTAGCGTGAAGTTCAAACATCCTACGGGAACGGGCCGCTACACCTTATGGGGGGATGATTACCTCATCTCTTCTCCCGAAGGCAATCTTAGCTTCAAAGGCCATAACATGAAGATGGACATTCGTGGTCGTCTTTTTGGGGAGCCGCTTAGTGTGAAAGGACAGGTGGACCTGGAGCCGGGGCTGAATGACTTCGCCGTGGCGGTAAAGGCGGGGCAGTTCCCCTATGAGATCTTTGGAAAAAAAGTGCCGTTTGAAAATCTGACTGCGGATGTCTCCAGCAAAGGCTTGACCACGGTCTTTGATCTTCGATCTTCTTTGTTAGGTGGAGCTTTTTCTTTGGAGGGAAATCTGGACGAAAGTCGGCTGCCTCAACCTTACACTGGAGAGCTGCGCCTTGACGGAGTTAGCTTTCAGCGTTTTGCGCAAGTGTATTCCAAAACGAATGATACGGAAGGAGACATCACAGGTCACTTCCGCTTTGCCGGACGTATGAATGACTGGATGGCATTGAAAGGTGGCGGTGCTGCGATCATTGTGAATGGCAATCTTTACGCAGTGCCCATCCTTGGCCCTTTGACACCTATTTTGGGAAGTGTGCTGCCTGCACAAATCAAGGGCTACAATGTCGCCAAGGAAGGGAATTGCACCTTTGAGGTAGCGGACGGATACTTCGTGACCAAGAACTTTGAGGCATTGACCAGTGTGTTTAAAATCGCGATGGGTGGTAAAATCGATTTCATCAACGATGCAGTGGATCTCACGGCTCAGGTTCGCATCCGTGGGCTGCCTGGACTGGTGTTTTTGCCTTTCAGCGAGCTTTTGGAATATCGTGGAACAGGTTCCATCCGTGATACCCAGTGGAAATCAAACTTACTGAGCAGCAATCGTAATGCGATTGATCGTGCGCCGCCCAGTGCTGCGAATATGAAGGCGGCGGAGCGCATCGCAGGAGAATCGGCAAAGCCTGAGAAGGTGGAGGAGCCCAAGCGCCCAGGCTCTATGTTCAGCCGTCCCGGTGGAAGATGAATGTTTCACGTTGCACAGACTTTCACCTGACTCTATGAGCAGATCATGGCGCATGGCTGTGAAGCGATGCGTTTTCTTTATCAAGTCCAGGTCCTGCATGATGACCTGGCAGCCATTCACAGATGCAGGGAAGGCCGTGAGAACCGGTCACAGTTGCGCTGCGGTATCGGGTCACAATTTCACAACGTGGCCGTCAGTGATGACGGTCAGGCAAAGCCAATCGGGGCAACCCGGTGAAGGCGAGTGAAAAAGGCGGGAGGGTCACCTCTCACAAACCCGGAGTCCGAATATCTCTCTGAGAATGCTCACTCCCACCTCTTCAACTTTTGGAGAGATGGGCAAACTTCATCGCAAAATGAAGAGTGAGAGATGTGATCCGCAGCCCCTTCCGGGCTGGTGCCTCGTCTCTCGCCCGAACAACCCGTCAAGAGACACAGCACTCACACAAGCCTTATGCACATCCGCCTGATTCAACGGGCTGCGGTGATTGGCGCGTCGGCCCTTGCCCTCGCGCACTCCGCAGCTTTTGCCCAAGACTGGACCAGCTTTAAAGTTGGCCAGCTCACGAATTTTTCCTTCAGCCATGCACACCAGCCCGATGGACGTTTTGTCTTCGGAACCGTGGGGCAGGTCTTCATTCAAGACACCTTCGGGTCTGGGACGACCACGGCAATGACCAACACTGAGAATGTGTTGCTCGACCCCTCCTTCGTCGCCGTGCGTTCCGGTTCGCAGGCCCTGGTGGGTGCGGGTGGCTTTGCCGGACCTTCGGGTGTTTATTTATTTGATCCATCCAGCCCGGCGACATCCCTGGTGACGCCTGCACTGGCCACGTTGCAGAATTACACGGGCACGTTTTGGAAGCATCCGACGTCCGGTCGTGAAGGCTGGCTGATCGTTGGGGCGAACGGAGCCGCAGGCTCCAGCAACATCACTTTCGTTTCCACAGATGGTGTCACGGTCGGATCTGTGACGGGGACGCTCAGCGCCTTCAGCGGCAGCATAGCGGTGGACGCTTATGGAAATGTTTTTACCAGCCTCGCAGATCTGGATGCGGCCCTGAACAATCAGATCATCAAGTTCACCGCAGACCAGATCGATGCGGCTGTCCAGGCCTTGCTAGCGCTGACTCCGGCACCGCTGGCGCGGACTGCGGCGGAGGTGATCTTTCTGGCGGATGCCTCAGGTTCGATGGCGGTGGATGCCGCAGGCAGGGTGTGGGTCGGCGGTTATCAGATCAGCCACCTTCAAGCCTATGATCCGGCGACAGGTGGCAACCGCCGCTTTCTGCCTGACCATGCGCCGCTGGAAGGCGCTTTTGGACCGCCTAACTATTCCCCGAAAGTCTTCTCCAAAGATGCGGTGGATTACGTCAGCTTCCTGGCCAACGACGGCTGGTACACGAATGCTTCCGACTTGGTGATCGGTTACAAACCGGTGTCTGAACTGATCGTGCGTTCGGCCCAGATCACGACGGCTTCACAGTCCGTGACTGAAGCGGGTGGAACGATTCAGGTCACGGTGACTCTGACGCCTGCCGCGACTGAGGCGATCACGGTGCCTGTCACAGTTTCGGGCACGGCGACTGAAGTAGCGGACTTCACGCATGACATCGAAGATGTAGTTTTCGCTGTCGGTGAAACGACCAAGACTTTTGAGATCACTGTCGTTGATGACGCGATCAAGGGCGAAAGTGCCGAGACTGTCGTGGTCACTTTAGGCGAGCCTTCACCCATAGCTCAGGCCGGTCTGGGAGCCTTGGACAGCGAGACTTTTGTGCTGACCATCACGGACAACGATCCGATGCCCATCATCGGCTTTACCGCCACAGCGCAGACTGTTCAGGAAACGCATGGTTCGGTGGACGTGACCGTCTCCGTGAATCCGACGGTGACCGAAACGGTGACTGTGCCCCTGACTCTCACGGGCACGGCGACGAACGGGGCTGAATACACGGCGGTGACAGAACTGACCCTCCAACCTGGAGATGTGACCAAGACTGTCACGATCAATGTCACCGATGACGATACCTCCCTGGAAATGGATGAAATCGTGATCGTCACCCTGGGCGCCCCGGCTCCGGTGGGACAGGCAGAACTTGGCTTGCAGGCAACACGTCAGTTTGTGCTGACCATCCTGGATGATGAGAACAAGGCACGCATCGCGACCGAGCAGAACTTTGGCACCCTGCGCGTGGGCTCGGGCCTGAATTTGCCGGTCGAAACCATAGGTGGCACCGCCTTGAAGTGGTCGGCCAAGGGCCTGCCTCCAGGGTTGAAAATGAATGCAGACGGCACCATCACCGGCACGCCGACGACACCCGGCGAATATGATCAGGTCATCATCACCGTCACGAATGAATACGGAGCCAGCTCATCTGTTGCATTCCTCCTGAATGTGGAGCCTTTCCCCGCAGGAGCGGTGGGAACTTTCACGGGTCTGGTCAATCGTGTTGGCGACAGCACCGACGGGCTGGGGGCACGCGTATCACTCACCACCACCACCAAAGGAAGCTATTCAGGCAAGGTGCAGGTGGGTAAAAAAAGCCATGCGATCAAGGGGATGCTGGATACTTCGGATGAGTATCCTGAGGGCTCAATTGACATCAAGATGAGCACCGGCACTCAACGGTTCGAGTTCGTGGTGAATTCAGACACAGGTGAGCTCACCGGCAACCTGCCTGGAGGAGCGATGCTCGCCGGGTGGCGTGCGCAGACTTCCAGCGCCCGCACGGGGATCTATAACTTCCTGGCGGCTCAGCCGGGTGATGCCGACGATGATGTGCCGCAGGGCAGCAGCTTCGGGTCACTGAAACTTTCGACCAAGGCTATTGCGACCGTGACGGGCCTAACTGCGGATGGTTCCAAATTCACCTCCAGCAGCCCGCTTTCGATCGAAGGGGATGTGATCATCTATCAGACGCTCTACACCACGCCGGGCACCTTTTCCGGCAGGGTTTCATTGGCGGACAGCCTTGAGCATGAGATCACCGGTTCATTGACCTGGAGCAAGCCGGAGCAGCTCAAAGGCGTGACCTACAAGGACGGTTGGCCAACGCCGCTGACCCTGACGGTAGGGGGTGGCAAATACCGTCCTGCCGCGGGTGCGACACTGCCCATGAATTTGCCCGAAGCCTCAGGAAACAATGCCCGGTTGCTTCTCCAGGATGGTGGTATCGAACTGGCTGGCAATGGCGACAATCCGAAGAGTTTTGAACTCCAGATTGTCAGCGCCAAGAAGGTGGTCATTCCGGCTCCTCACAAGATGAAACTGGTGAACACCACCGGAGCCTTCAGCGGTTCTGTGACTGTCGGCGAAGGTGCCCTGCGCAAGGTGGTGCCCTTCCAGGGGCTGCTCGTGCCGGATACCGAGACCGACAACGCCTTTGACAGCGAAGGCTTTGGTTACTTCATCCTGCCCACGCAAACTCCAGGAACCAGCCGCAGCGGTGCGGTCTTCCTTGAGCCGCTGACTGATGATGCATGAATTCATCCACCCAACGTTCTTCCCTGAAGTTCATCGCCCTAGCTTTGCTGGTGGCGATGGCCATGGGAGGGGCGTGGGTGGGTTTTTACAGCGGCGGTGTGCCAGACTCAGTGACTGACACCGCTGCTGTAAATGATATTTCTCTTCAAAAATCCCAAGATCAGCAGGCAGGCATCAGGGGCGCGTTGGACCGCTTTATCAATCTTGGGGAAGGGGATGCTCTGGATAGTCTGCTGCCTCTCGGCATCAGTGACATTGACGGCCAGGGCGGACGAGGCTTGCAGCGTCAGGTTCGCAAAAACGGTCTCTGGTTTCCGGTCTTCGATCTATCCCGTTTGACCAGTTTGGATACGCCAGATCTGGACCAGATCCGGCTGAATGAAGTGCCGCTCATGATCGTGACACCCCATCCGGCTGCGGTGCGTGTCGATGAATGGTTATCCCATCAGTTCAAAGCGGTGGGAGGCACGCCACCTTATTCATGGAATGTCGAGATCGAGGGCGAAGCTGCGGGATTCACACTGAATGCCGAAACGGGTGAGTTTACGGGTATGTCGGAGACACCGCTCAGCCTGCCCATGAGTGTTTACGTCACGGATGCGGCGGAAATGCAGGCCTCGGCGACCACCTCTTTGATCATCGGTTCGGCAGAGCCGTTGGTCATTGTTACGACGGATCTGCCTGCCGGTGCCGTTGGCCAGCCTTATCAGGCTCAACTGGTGGCTTCAGGAGGAGCCGTGCCTTACAACTGGACCTTGTCTGCCGCGCCTGAGGGGTGGGCTTGTGGCATGGAGACAGGATTGATCACCGGGAGTTTCAATGCCGCTGAAGAGTGCGAACTGCGTGTCATAGTGACAGATTCCATCACACAGGTGGAGCGTGTCTTTAAAGTCCGTGCAGAAGGCGGACTGGACATCAACACACCGTCACCGCTGGCACCGGCGGCACCGGGGGCCTATTACAGCGGGGTTTTTCAGGCCACAGGTGGCACACCTCCTTATCGTTGGGAGATGACTGCCGGGCAGTTGCCGTCAGGCTGGGGGCTTGCGGAGGACGGCTCGCTCACAGGCATGGCACCGGAGTTGGAAAGCCGTCATGAGTTTGGCATCCGTGTCACGGATACTACGGAGCAGACTTTTGAAAAGACTTTCCAGCTTTCCATCAGCAAGGGATTGCTCGTCATCCCATCCCGTGAAAAAGCGGGCCTGGCCTGGCAGTATGAGGCCATGCAGGCTGCGCTGGGCAACGCCGTGAAGGGAGTGAGTCTGAAGAGAAACGGCACGGAGGTCTATCGAGGGCAGGGGACCAATGTCGTGGATGGGCCGCTGGTCACCGGCATGTCCTATTCCTATGAACTGACAGCCTTGCTAGCCGACGGGACATGGATGCCCTACGCGGCTGCGGTGACCACCCTTTTGCCCATGAGCACTCAACGCGGGCAACCCGGGGTGAGAGGTGATCCCTATGCCGACAAGGTGGTGTCTTATGCCCCACTGTCGGGCGGTGGTTATGGTTCCGGTAACATGCCCGGAAATGTGACGGGACCTCCCGATGGTGCCAGCACTTTTACCCCTGCCTATTTGCCTAACCATGTCTTGTCCCTGCATGCCACAAAGGCTGCGGGCGGCAGTGTGGTGCTGGAGTTCGCCGACAACATCGTGGCGGCGGGCAGCGGCCTTGATTTCACGGTCTTTGAAAATGTGCTCTTCAAGAACAACGATCCGAATCAGCGGTTCATGGAGCCTGCGATTGTGGAGGTAGCTCTGTTTGAGGGGCAGTGGTTTCGCTTTCCTTTTCGGGTCAGTGTGTCCGCTGACGGTGCGGTGGATCTGGTACAGCCCGCCTACTACTCCAAAGGTTTTGCGGGTGTCAATGCCACCACTGGAGACGATCCCACCGATCCCACGCGAAGTGGTGGCGACAGCTTTGATCTTGCTGCCTTGGGAAGGCCGGACCTGCAATGGTTCCGCTTCATCCGTCTAATCGCGACCGGTGACGGCGTCATTCAAGACGGGGCCGACAAGGCAGTGCGCCACACGGCGGAAAACAACTCCCTTAGCGGCAATGCCAGTTCCGGCTTCGATCTGGATGCCGTCAGTGCCGTCAATTATTAAGCGATGACAGCCTTCGCATCCGCAACGAAGGCATCGACATCGGCCTCGGTTGTCGCCCAGGAGCACATGAGGCGTGAGCCGCCGCCGATGAAGCTGTAAAACATCCAGTCGCGTTCCTTTAGCCCGACCTTCATTTTCTCCGGCAGGCAGGCGAAGACGGCATTGGCATCCACGGGATACAGGATCTGCACGCCTGGCAGATGGCCCAGGCTGTCGGCCAGTTTGCGGGCTAGACGGTTCGCATTGGTGGCGTGTTTTTTCCACGTGTCATCGCTGAGCATCCGCAGCCATTGGGCGGAGATGAAACGCATCTTGGAACAAAGCTGTCCCGCTTGTTTGCAGCGATACTCGAAATCCCTCGCCAGGTCGTGGTTGAAGAAAACAACGGCCTCCGTCACTGCCATGCCCAGCTTGGTGCCGCCACAGCACAGGACGTCCACCCCGGCCTTCCAGGTGATCTCTGCAGGCGTGCTCCCCAGGGCGGCCAGGGCATTGAAGAAACGGGCGCCATCCATATGCACATGCAGGCCGTGCCGTTTGGCGGTCTGACAAAGACCTGCGATCTCGCCGGGGCGGTAGGTCGTGCCCAATTCGGTGCTCTGGCTCAGGCTCAGGGCGCGTGGACGCGGATAATGCAGATCCGTGCGATGGGTGATGAGCCGCTCCACATCCGCCGGGTCCAGCTTGCCTAACGAACTTTTCGCCAGAAGCAGCTTCGATCCATTGGAGAAGAACTCAGGCGCCCCGCACTCATCGGTTTCCACATGAGAGACATCGCTGCAGATGACGCTGTGATAACTTTGGCAGAGGGAGGCCAGGGAGAGTGAATTGGCCGCAGTGCCGTTGAAGACAAAGAACACCTCGCAGTCCGTTTCAAAGAACTGCCTGAAGCTCTCACAGGCTGCTGCCGTGATGGCATCCGCCCCATAGCTGGGGTGATAGCCTGCATTGGCCTCCTGCATGGCCTGCCAGGCCTCCGGGCAGATGCCGGAGGTGTTGTCTGAGGCGAAATGGTATTTCATGAAGCTTACTTCGCCACGTAGTCGAGCACGCAGACCTTATCCAGGATCGGCTTCAATTTGCCCACAAAGGTCTCATGCTCGGGATGAGGCAGGTAGGTTTCCAGACCGGCCTTGTTCGCAAAGGTCACGAAGAAACAGTGGGTGAAACCATCGTTCAGGTTCTCCGGGCTCACGTTGGTGCCCCATTCAAAGCCTTCCACCGTGTCGATCTTCTTGGCTAGTGCGATGAAGTCCTTTTCGATGCCCTGCACCTGCTCAGGGGTGGCGCTGTCTTTGAACTTAAAGAACACGACGTGGCGATACGGAGCTTCGGTGGCGGGGGCGGTGGTCATGAGGAGCAGGCTGGTGGTCAGGGTGAGGAGAAACAGTTTCATGGCAGGGAAAAAACGCAGATTCCGCCTTTCATGATACAGAAGATATCCGGTGTCGAGCCTGCATTCGTTCTGGCACCCGTCCTTCAGCGGGGTATGTCTGCCGCCCCCTCTTCCATGCCTCCGCCGACCGCTGCCCTCCTTTCCGTCAATGAACTGGCCCTCTCCTATGGCAATCAACGCCTGCTGGAGGACGTGACGCTGGCTGTCGCAGCCGGGGAGAAGGTGGGCCTGCTGGGACGCAATGGCTGCGGCAAGACCAGCCTGCTGAAGATCCTGGCCGGACTGGAAAGGCCGGACTCCGGGGATCTCTCCATCCGTCGCGGCCTGCGCATGGGCTATCTGCCGCAGGAGTTCGAACTGGACGGAACGCGCACGGTTTTGGAAAACATCCAGGCAGGCGCTGCCGACCTCATGAGCTGGATCACCCGCTATGAAGAAGGCGATGGCAGCGAGGCGGAACTCTCCGAAATGCTGCACCAGATCGAGGCCACCGACGGCTGGAACCTCGACGCCCGCATCCGTGCCACGGCCACAGCTTTGGACGCACCGCCGCTGGATGCCCTCGTCGCTCCGCTTTCCGGTGGGGAAAAACGCCGTGTCGCCCTCTGTCGTGCCCTGGTCGCCCAGCCGGATTTGCTCCTGCTGGACGAACCGACCAACCATCTGGATGCCGACTCCATCCGTTGGCTGGAGGAGTGCCTGCGCGGCTTCTCCGGTGCGGTCATCTTTGTCACCCATGACCGTTACTTTCTGGATGTTATCGCCACCCGCATCATCGAGCTGGCCGATGGCCACAGTTACTCCCATCCAGGTAACTACACGGCCTTCCTTGAAAGCAAAGCCGCCCGCCAGGCCATCGCCGAACAATCGGAGCGCCGCCGCCAGAGATTTCTCCGCACCGAACTCGAGTGGGTCAGGGCAGGGGTGAAGGCCCGCGGCACCAAACAACGCAGCCGTCTGGAAGCCTTCTACGCCATCGAGGGCCAGGAAGCCCCGCCTGAAGAGCGCGAAATGGACCTGCTGCTGCCGCCGCCTGCCGAGATGGGCGACATCGCCGTGAACCTGGAGAATGTCTCCGGCAAAGTGGACACCGACGCTGGCGAGCGCTGGCTTTTCAAAAATCTCGACATCATCTTCCGCCCCGGCCAGTGCACGGGCATCGTGGGTCGCAATGGTGCAGGCAAGACCACCCTCCTGCGTATCTGCATGGGCCAGCGTCCACCGGATGGCGGCAAGGCCACCGTGGGTAAAAAAGTGGTCTTCAACTACATCGACCAGACCCGCATGCAGCTCACTGGCGACGGCACCATTCTCGCTGAGGTGGCGGACCAGGACGACGTGGTCTTCTTTGGTAACCAAAAGCTCAGCGCGCGCGCCTATCTGCGCCGTTTTCTTTTCAGTGATGACCGCACGAATGAACGTGTGGACCGTCTGTCCGGTGGTGAGCGTGCAAGGTTGATGCTCGCCAAAGTCCTCAAGCGTGGCGGCAATGCCATCGTTCTGGACGAACCGACCAACGATCTCGACCTCCAGAGCCTGCGCATTCTCGAAGAAGCCCTCAGCAACTTCCCCGGCACCTCCATCGTGGTCAGCCACGACCGCTATTTCCTGGATCGTGTCTGCGATCAGATCATCGCCTTTGAGGAATCCGGCGTGCATGTCCAGGTGGGCAACTACAGCTATTACCTGGAGAAACGTAAAGAGCGTGAGGCCCGCGACAAGCTCTGGGCCAACCCCGCCAAAGCGGAGAAAGCAGCCCCTGGCAAAGGTCAGCCCAAGGTCCGCAAGCTCAGCTTCAAAGAGATCCGCGAACTGGAGGAGATCGAACAGGTGATCCTCACCGCCGAGGCCAAGGTCGCCGAGATCGACGCCACGCTGAACGACCCTGCCTTTTACGTCACCCGCTCCACCGAAGCCGAAGGCCTGATGACCGAGGTCGAGAACCTCAAGACCCGCATCGCCCGCCTCTACGCGAGATGGGAGGAACTCGAAGCACTTAAGGCAGCGAGTGAGACATAAGCGCTGTAGAGAGGCTGTTTTTATGATTGCTCATGGTCCATCGCTTCGTTGATGTGAGCCATGCACCGTCTGTTGATTCTTGCTTGCCCTCTGGCCACCCTGGCTTCTGCTCAACTCCGTCCTGATGGAGCCACGGCTTCGTTCCGGGGCAGTCTGCCGCCCAAGCCGGTCGCGGCGCTTTCTGCCGAGCAGGAGGCAGGTCTGGAAAAGGAGCTGACGGAGGTGACGAAGGCCTTTCAAGCCGTGAAGAAGCATGAGCGGGCGGCGGATGCGGAGATCTTTCTGAAGGCGGTGCGCTATGCCCTCGACTACGATGAGTGGTATGACAAAAAGGCGGAGGATGGCGTGAAAAAGGCCACGACCCTGCTGGAGGAAGCGAAGAAGCGCATCGCCTCCCTGAAGACCGGGAAGACGCCCTGGATGGACGGCAGCGGGCAGAAGGTGATCGGTTTCTACTCGGACATCGATGGCAGCGCGCAGCCCTATGGGGTGGAAGTGCCGGAGGGGCTGGAATTTGGCCAAGGCAAAAAACCGGTGCCGATGTGGATCTGGCTGCATGGGCGTGGGGACACAGCCACGGATCTGCACTTTGTTTACAGCCGTCTGAATGCCAAGAAACCGGGGCAATTTCAGCCCAAGGGCACGATCGTGATTCATCCGTTTGGCCGCTATTGCAACGGCTGGAAGAGTGCGGGCGAGACGGATGTGTTCGAGGCCCGGGACGATGCGAAGGGCCGCTTCAATGTGGATGAGAACCGCATCGCGCTGACGGGCTTCAGCATGGGCGGGGCAGGGGCCTGGCACATGGGCGCACACTTTGCGGATCAGTGGGCCTGTGTGCATCCGGGGGCGGGTTTCGCCGACGTGAAACGCTATCAGAAGCTGACGCCGGACAAATACCCGGCCTGGTATGAGCAGAAGCTCTGGGGCGTGTATGACGTGCCGGATTACGCCCGCAATTTCTTCAACGTGCCCCTGGTGGTCTATAGCGGTGAAAACGACACCCAGCGCGCTGCCGCCGCCTACATGGAGGGCATCCTGAAAAACGAGGGCCTGACCATCCCGCACCTCATCGGCCCGGGCATGGGGCACAAGTATCACCCGGAGGTGATCAAGGAAGTGCAGGCGCTGATCGAAAAAGCGGTGGAGAAGGGCAGGGACCCGATGCCGAAGAAGGTGACTCTGCAGACGAAGACACTGGGGTATAACAAGATGTTCTGGGTGCAGTTGCTGGGCCAGGACAAGCCCTGGGAGGATACCCGGATCGAGGCGGAGATCGGCGAAGGGAACATCGTGAAGGCGACGACCAAAAACGTGACTGCCTTCAGCCTGACCCCGAACATCCAGGTGACCGCTTATGAGATCGACGGGCAGAAGCTGTCCAATGGACACACCTTCCTCCGCGATGCCAAGGGTGCGTGGCGTGAGCAATCCAACAAGGAAAGTAAAGAGAATGCGGTCTGGCTGAAGCGGCTGCGCCAAAGCGGGCCAATTGAAGAGCCGCTGAAGCGTCCTTTCCTGGTGG
>Ga0247837_1005799_pt1 | contig 18102 bp, 12 predicted proteins | sample LaCtaG_2_FD_187115 | JGI IMG/M metagenome (GOLD analysis project Ga0247837, IMG submission 187115) | Freshwater microbial communities from meromictic Lake La Cruz, Castile-La Mancha, Spain - LaCruzMarch2015_14.5m | ecosystem: Environmental > Aquatic > Freshwater > Lake | place: Spain: Castile-La...
CTGCGCTAATTCTATGGAGTTCCGCCAGTCCTCAGGTATAAAGTGTGGGAGGTTCAGTTACTCTCAGCGAATTCACATTATATGACAAGCCTGCACTTCTACATCTTTTCCTAGCATCCAGCGTCTCATCTCAGCTGTAGTGATTGGGCTAAGCAGTCCTTGGACACAAGCTTCAGAGTGAGGAAGCAGTCCTGTTTCCACTGAGAACTGGTGATAGAGTAATATGAGTGCACCATTAGGCAATGGGATAGGGAGGAGACTGTCAGTCTGAGGGGAAAAGGCCTCCTTTAAATAGGCTCAGAGATATCTTCTCACATTTCTTTACTATGTGGCTGTACAAGGATCTGAACTGCGCATACTGCCTTTATAGTTTACGTGGATCGAAGTAATGGGGCTTTTTACTTATTTCCTCCAAATACGTAGACGTAGTAATTGAATTACTCCGCGTGAGAGAACTGAGAAGTCTTCATTTTTGCTATTTTATTCACTTCTTCACAACTGATGAGGAAATCTGTGTTCCACTTAGCTAAATAATCTCTACTGCTTGGCTTACAACCTTCGATGTAGTTGCCTCCTCCACTGCAAAGCAAACACCCTCCTCCAGTATCACCCAAGTACTCGCAGCATTTGCTTGTGTGTGGGTCACAGAGGGACTTTCGACCCAAGTAGAGCCTGGCAATGAAGGCAACCAAAGTTTATTTGGTACAAAATGAGTATTGGAAGTATATTATATTGACTCCTGAGAGCACTTGAAGTGGAGAAGTCACATCTTGCTCTCACAGTAGACATCTGCACACTGTTTATTACATTTCTGTGGGCACATTGGATGCTAATTGTCGCTGTTTTCGCTCGCTTCCTAGCAGACTATTGACTTAGACGTGTTTCAGCCTTCCTGGCCTTTTAACATGTCGAAATTGTAGATATTGCTCCAAATAAGCTCTTTCCTCTGGCTGGAAACCTTCCCTAGATATTCACTTCTCCTGACTAGGCAAAGAGAAAGGTAAATCTGTGAATTCCCTCATCCGCCAGAGCTATTTCAGCTATCAATCCTTCTCTTATAGGTAGAAGATGACGTCCTTGACCAACTCCCCCGGCAGTCTGCCAACCGGCGACTTCTTGTCTTCGTTCTTATGCAAGTAGTAGAAGAGCAAGGTCTTGCGAGTCTTCCAAAAGGAGGAAACCTTAGTGCATCCTCGCTCAGCAATGTAGCTCGCTCTCTGGTTGCAGCAAGTCCACTTGTCGTCATCGCTTGGACGGCTTCCGGGGTGGAAGTAGAGGTAGTCCGGGTGTGGCTTGTAGGTCTTCCGGTGAAACGGAGCTTCGTAGTCCATTTATTAACTCTGTCTTGGTGTGTAGTTCACAGTAGTGGACTTAGACTGCAGGGTGTGCAGGGGATAAAATGCGGCTAGCAGCCATCAGTCTGCTGGTGCTGCTGGCGTGGGGCATAGAAGAGCCGGAGCCAATTAGCGAAGAGGAGCGACAGGACGAAGTGGCGCAGGCTCAGAAGCGGGCAGGACTGCTCGCCTGCCTGATGCTGGCATGGCAAGTGACCGTGGAGAACGTGGCAGATCTGGAGCCAGTGCTGGAGACCAGCAAGCACCCACGAGACTCGAGTCTGCGAAAGATCAAAGCGGACTTACTGTGGAAGTGCAACCAAGGTGTAACGAACTCTCTGGCCGAGGAGATGCTTTCAGGAATCATCGACCTTGCCAATCCTACAATCAGCAGTTTCCTTGAGGTGGACAAGGCTGCGCTGCAGAACCCTGACCAAGACCTTGCGCCCACAGCCGAGCAACTTGCGCTCTTCAAGACCATCCAGTTCGAAGCCAACCGCACAGACGACGGCTTCGAGCAGCCTCCGCCTATCGTGGATGACTTCACTCCCTCTGTCTTTGGAAGCATAAACGAGCTGGGCATCTCTGACACTGTCATGAACGGCGCTCTCGTCACTGGAGTTGTTGTCTTTCTCGGACTTCTCTTCGTATGTAAGCCCTAGCCAGGCTTGAGACGGATAAAGCAGCCAATCAGCAGAGCCGAAAAAGCACAAGCGAAGGCCGACAAGAAGAAAAAGCGCAGATAAACTAAGGCTAGCAGCGAGTGAAGGCGAAAGTACGCGACCTGGCCAGCTGCGCATGCAGGGCTTTGCGGTCCTTTTCAATGAGCGGAAGGTAGTGCTCGATCGTCTCCTTGCCCAGCACAGCAGAAAGCAGGTCCGACATAGTCACTTTGAACTTGCGTTCGTAGTTGTTGAGGAAGCACTCATGTGTGAGTCGTTTTACCTCTGCGTCCTGTGTCTGCCGCATTATCCGCTCCACCTCTTCCCTCGCCTTCCCAGTCTCTAGCACTTCGTTAAAGGCCTCCTTTGTCCCTGTGTACCGCAGTTCGCAGTGGGCTTCCTCCGCCTCCACTGGTTCCCACGTCACAATCGTCTGCTTCAGTCTTTTGTCGAAATGGAAGAGCGGCTTTTTTAAGCGAAGACTTTTGGTGAGGTGTTTGAGTCTCTCACGTATGTTGTTCCACCGGTCGAAGTGGCTGAGAGAAGGGTTGTCCTGGGGGGAATTGGGCTGCAGGGAGGACAGATAGTCCTGCAAGTCCTCCAGTTCCAAGCCTTTTTGGCTTAGAAACAAGATGCAGTCGATTGCTCCCATATCCAGGAAATCAGGGAAGTGCTCAGACAGCACTTCCTCCCCCAGACTCCAAAGCCTTTTCACAATCCAACCCAGCCCTTCCGTCCTAGTGTCACTGCCCTCTATCAGCAACTTCCGATAGTGCTTTGCTTGTGAAGCAGTCGCAGCTTGCAGTTGCAGTCTCAGTCCCGCCACCTCGACATCCATTCTGCGAGCCAGCCCGCTGTTGTCCTTCACCATCTGCCGCATTCGAGAGACAGCCTCAGCATGTTCTTTCTCCTTGAGTAGGAGTTCATTCTGAATGAAGGACTTGCGACTCAGGACTCTGGCCAGGTCCTCAGGCCGCAGACTGCGGATCTTCTTCTTCTCCTTGAAGTCCTCGTCTTGGTAGTACTTCCTCACCATTTCCATGTCATTCTCCACCCTATCCAGGCGACTCCTCAGTTCCGTCACTTCTTTCCTCATCACTTCCCTCTGACTTTGCGCCGTTTCCATTCGACTCCTCAGTGCATTCGCATTTGCCATCATCTCTTCCTCGTATCTCCGGGCGTTTTTGCTTTCTGTGGTCTGCTCCTCTAATAGCGCCCTTCTCTGCATGCGTTTGAGCGTGATTTCCTGCACGTGTTTGAAGCTGGCGGCTGACTGCGACCTGTGCACTAGCGGGGTAGTCAGGACTGAGCGAGACTTGCGGTCCATAATGAGGTGGTCGACTTCGTTGTATTTCATGCGGTTATTGAGGGCGAACTCTGCTTCTTGGATGGATTTAGCGTTGGCTGCGGATTCCAAGTCTTTGCGGTTCCAAGAGTCCAGACTTTCCACTAAGTACCGATCAGAGGGCTCAGTGGAGCGCTCGCGCTGGCTTTGAGGGACGAGGACCAGTCGCTTCCTGCTGATTTTCTCCACTCCGTGTGCAGTGGATATTCGTTTCTGCGAAGCAGGCGAGCTGGAGCGTTGCTTATGCACTTGCAGCCAAGTGAGTGCATAGCGATCAGTATGTGTCGTGCGTGCAGTGAGGGTCCTCCCTTCCGGAGCAGGAAAGAAGTGCGTATTCTTCCCTCCGAAGGACTGCATGCTTATGTAATATGCAGAGCTTCAGGCACGGGGACTTCGTGTGGGCGACGACCAGGACTGGAGTAGTGCTGCCTGCTGTAGTGGCTGGGATAGAGCTGGAGCCGCCCCTACTGGTGCAGCGGTGCAAGCGGCCGGATCGTGTGCTCATTTACTTCTATCCAGACAAGGCAGACTTGTACTGTCCACACAGACATTACGTGCGCTGGTACCTACTGCGTCCCTTCAAAGAAACCTTCTTCGAGAAAGCCTCCAAGTTCTTGCGCAAGAGGGGCCCATTCGAACGTCTGGAAGCCATCGTTAAGGACCTGAAGTGGACCGAAGGCGCGCACTTACTGGAGCGACTGAGGAGTGATGACGGTGCAGGAAAGCACTCTCGTGGCGAGGCATGTCCGTGCTCAGTGTGCAACAAGGTGGTGGGCTCGACCGTGGACTGCTGTGTCTGCGGACTAGCCACTGTGCACAAGAAGTGCGGAAACGTGAAGGATGAGAGCTGGATCTGCGGCGACTGCAAGAAGGAGGAAGCTCCGCAGCCGCCACCCACAGCAGAGCCTGACACTCCTACCGAAGTGCTTGACGTGGACAGCATCTTCAGAGCCTTGGTGACGCAGGCAGGCTCTGACACTGACCTGTCCGCCTTGCTGAAGCGCAAGCAAAGGGAATACAAATCACTCATTGCAGACTTCGAGGCGAAGAAGGCAGACCTGCGAGCTGCCAAGTTGGGCGATGTGCAGTTCCGACTGGCGCTGTTTCGACTGCAGGAACAGCACTTCCAGGCCTGCAGCAGGGTCAAGGAAGAGCTCAGAGACCAGCTGCTCAGTGCGAGAGCCTCAGGCTTCGAAAGCGGAAGGGGGGAAACTCTGCGCAAAGCCCAGCAGTCCTTGGTAGAGCGCCTACTAGTGGCAGAGTTGCGGCTTGAAGTCAGTACCCAGCACCAGCGTTCTGACTATCTGAGATACAAGAAGAAGGAAAACAAGACACTGGGCGAAGTCCTGCTCCAGCCTGGAGCCTCCTCCGTCTTCTCCCGCCTTTCCCACTGCATCAGCCAAGTCACCACCCTGCGCAGTCTGCTGCCCGAAGAACTGCTGACGCTGCCCCTGCTCAGTGCTATTGTGAAAGTGACGTTCGATGGAGGCAAGTCTGGAGGCACAGATCCCAAGCAGCTGCTGGACCTTTTGACACGCATCCGACAGAAATACTAAGGCAGCTGTTAGCTAGGTCTTCGAGGAGCTAGAGAGTCACAGACAGAGAGGGCAGGGTCCACTGCACAGGCAGGACGGAAAGGACTCGTGCTTTCTTGGTGAGCCATGCAGCCAGTGAGGAGGCGTGGGAGAGGGATAGGCTGGGGGACAGCCAGCACGGGTACAGGCTTGAGAACAGGGGCGCAGGGGCAGTCGCGAATGGTGCAGTGCCGCTTGCGACTGCTCCTGCGCAGAGGCTTCGCTGGGTTTGAGGCCTTTCGCTTGCGTTTGCGAGGCGGGACTGGGGTGAGAGGCGGGAAGGCCTCAACTACAGATACAGGTTTCCGGACGGCTCGGGCAGCGACTATAGCCTCTGGCACTTGATTGTAGCTAGTCACAGTGAAGGAAACCAAGCAGAACAGCAGGATACAGCACGCCCACATCCAACTCTCCATATTACTTGCTTAGTTCAAAGTACTTGAGCGGGTCCTCCCACAGGTCAGTCTTCACCCACTGCAGCAGTTCCCAGACTCTCTCCGCCTCCCCGTCCCTCTCTTCTGAGTCTAACGGGGTGTTGGTGCTTTCGAACAGTCTGAAAAAGCTGGTCTGAGCAAAGGAACTGGAGTCCTCTTCAAGCCAGGACAGGGAGTGGGGGGAGTGAAAGAGGAGGCCTGAGCTGGTCACAGTGGGCAGAGAGACCTGCACCCACAGGCAAGTAGTGGCCACGATAGGGTTTTCACCGAGTTCTAGGGTCAATTTCACTGTTTCTATGCCTGTCTCGGACTGCCACTCGTCAACGCCCAGGTCTTCTATTGCTTGCACTACTTCGAGGTCTCTAGAGGTCAGCAGTCTTCGAAAGCCGTCGTGATTCTGTACTGTAGTGGGCCAAAAGTCCTCGATTTTGCGGATTTCAGCTGCTCTCACCACCACTAAATCCTGCATTTCCTTGAAGTAGCGGTATCGGATCTGGGCTTCTTCCCTCGCTTTGGCCTGCCAGAGAGCATTGATCTTCCGCTGAAACTCCATATAAACTGCGAACTCCGAAGTCTGTGGAGCAAGCCTGAACTGTCTGTATCGGACCCAGCTCTCTCCGAGGAAATTGCCTTTTTCGCTACAAACAGTACATAAACTGTCCCTTGGTTCTGATACATAGTAAGATGGGGTGTGCGACTAGCACGTACGGAAACCACGAAGCCCTGCTCCAGGCTTACTCCGTCGCCACTGGGTTCGAACCCTACTCCGCTCCATACCTCCTGCGCATGATCAAAGAGCGCGCCTCCGCGAAGCTCCTGCTGCCTTCCCACTTCTACTCCCTGCGACTCGCTCTCAGCCTCAACTCCCGCGACTCTGACCGAGTCCTTCTCAGCAGACTCTACGAGCCGCTGTGGAGGACTAGTGAGGACTATAAGGCTCGCCTGGAAACCACCTGTCCCAGACTCGCGCTTTCTCTATGTGAGACAGTCACGGCTATGGAAGTTGATGATCTGCTGGTTATGGGCATTCTCCTAAGCAGCAGCAACCCTACAGAGAAGGCGATGTGTCTGTTTGAAGTGTATGATGAAGGCTGTTCAGGGGTGCTGGAAGTCAATGAGATTCGAGCGCTTCTAGAGCAGCTTTTCGACCTAGCGGTGGATAGGCTGCCTGGACTCCTAAGGCCGGAGAAAAGGACGGAGGAGCTGGGCAAGTATGTGATGAAGACGATGGAAACTAGGACCAAGGCTGTGGCTACGGCCTTGCAGATAGTACTGAAGACGTCCTTATCAGTGACGTTGCAAGGGTTCATCGCTCGCTTTGCACTGTTTCGGTCCGGCTGCCTCACTTCTCCCTCCGGCCTTCGCCACTTCGCCCACAACCTTCCTTCCGTCCCCACTCCCTCCTAGTTCTTTATAATAGCCGAATGGAAGGCGACACCCTACCCCTCGAGGACGGCTCCCTCCTCTCCCTAAAGGACAAAATCGGTGCAGGCTCATTTAGCACAGTCCGCAGAGCTGTTTGGAGCTTCAACCAGAAGTCAGTGGCAGTCAAGCTAGAGCCCCGCAGTCAAGCCTCTCACTTCCTCTCCAAAGAAGCTCGCGTGCTTGCAACGTTGCAAGGCCAATCCGGCATTCCGAAGCTGTTCGGCATCGGGAATAACGACGACTGGTCCTACATCGCAATGGAACTGCTGGGGAACAGTCTCTCGCATAAGTTCAAGAAGTGTGACAAGCGGTTTTCTGTGAAGACTGTGCTGCAGCTGGCAGATCAAATGCTTGTTATGCTTGAGGAGTTGATGCAGGTGCAGTGTGTGCACAGGGACATCAAGCCTAGTAACTTCCTTGTGGGTCTGGACAGGGACGTGGGGAAGCTGTACTTGGTGGACTTCGGCCTGGCGAGGAAGTGGCAGCACCACTTTGGGACTGGTGGCGGGGGCGGGGGAGTCATTGGCACAGTGCCCTTCATGAGTTTAGCAGCTCACACCAACAGTAACTACGGATTTAAAGACGACTTGGAGTCGACGCTCTATGTGCTGATCTACTTTTTCCATGGTGCGCTTCCTTGGGAAGGCAAGAAACTGCCTCTCTGTGAGGTGAAAAGACTGAAATCTCATATCACTGCGGAAGAACTATGTGCAGGACTCCCGCATGAGTTTCAGCTGCTTTTGAACTACGCCCGCAGTCTCACTTCGGAAGCCTGCCCGAACTACCCGGAGATCAGGAACAGACTGAGGGAAGCGGCGAACCGGCTGGAGCTGAGTTACAACTGGGTGTATGACTGGAGTAGGAAAGTGGAGGAGCCTGAGAAGCGGAGGAGGAAGAGCAGCTGCCGAATCACTGGCTCTCTTGCCTCCGCTCCCAGCCAACTGACCCGAGACTGCACTCTACTGCACCCCTTTGCTCCCTGCCGTCCCTCGCTACCTGTCTCCGTCTCTACGTCTCCGCCTAATAATTGTCTCCTATCTTACCTAGACTTACACCAGTCCGAAGTACCCGCTGCCCTCACAGATGGCAAGCATCAGCCTGTTCCTGAGCACTTCCTTGGACGGATACTCCGGCAGGTCGAGTTGGTTGAAGCAGGTGTGGGCTGTCGGCAGTCTTTCCGCCCCTGCGTAGCTTTTGTGGATCTGGAAGCGCTGAATTCCGGAGTTGCCTCGGAGAGTTCTGAACCCTTCCAAAGGCACTTTGCTGCTTCCGGTTACAAACTGCAGCAGTAAAGCACGCTCCTGCGGGGCCATGTCCTCCACCACTTCCCAAAACCACTTAATTGCAGGCGCGTCCCGGCCATACCCTTGATATTCCGTATGCTCCCTCAAGTCTGAGACATCAATTTCCTGAATACCAGCAATGACCAACTCCAACTCTCTCGCATCAAACAGACCCAAGAGACCCTGTGGGATAAGTGAGTACAGTCCTGCAAGGAAGGCAGTGATTTGAGGCTGAATGCCGTCCGTCATTTTCATACTGCACAGACGCTTTACGTAGTCTCCCTTATTCTGCTCAGTTACGCGGATTTGCTTGCCGTTCGGTACCAGTTCCTTCATGACGACTGAGCCGAAGTGCTCCTCTTCGTATGAGAAGTAGCACTCGCAGACCTCGTTGCTGTCTAGGTCCAGACTCAGGAGGCTTTGCAGTCCTTTGTACATGTCAGGGTCGAGGTCCTCCAAGTCACTAACAGTCACTTCCTGCCCTAATATGTGCTTGTAGAAGCTGCGTGTGAAGTGCACTTCTAAGCACAGTCCGTCCAGCAAAGCCTTGCCGATCACTCTGCCAATGAAGGTGAAGTAGTCCAGGTGGTCGGGGTTGATGTAGGAACGCGGGTTGGGCTGGAAGGAAGCGCCGTTGGCTGCCAGTATGAAAAGTGCATAATTGGCGTTGAAAATGTCCTGAGACAGGACTGAAAACCACTCACGAGTAGGCCCGCCCAAATCCAACCCCTCCTCCCCTTGGAAGTCCACTTCCAGCCTGCCCTGCCACTCCTGTGCGCTTTTCCCCTTCAGTCGATGGAAAGAGTCCGCAAGCACGCTGCCCCGACTCACCTTCAGCCGCAGCACTTCCCCATACGTCCTTGCGTGCAGCTTCTTCAGCTGCGCTCGGAAGTACTCCCTCTTGTTGTCGAAATCCAGCAGACAAGAGAAATGCGGAGACAGGTGGGAAAGACTGGAAGCCAGGAGATGGGGGTTTTCCTTGATGAGGACATTGAGGACTGTGCGAGTGGAGGGAGTGAAGAAGGCGTTCACTGCTTCTCGGTCTGTGTCGTTGTGGGCGATGAAGAAGGCTTCTACGAGAGGCAGGATGCGAGCGAGTTTGGGACTCAGTCGGGAACTGTCAGTCTCTTCGGCGGCTGCTTGGAATATCGCTCCCAAGTGCTCCCAGAGTGCCTGCAGCTCCGGAAGGCGTGCACAGGGGTTGACCGTCTTAATGACTTTGCAGAGTCTGAGTAACTGCACCATCTTACCAGCCAGAGTCCCCTCCCCTCGCACTCCCAGTTTTTCCCTCACCTCTATAGCCAGTGCCTGCAGTCCCTGGCCTATCGTCTTCTCCATTTCCTTCCTGTTCTCTTCTTGATTCCCCACTGCCTTCATCAACTCGGACACTAACGCGAAGGCCTTATCCTGTATATCCGTGAACAGCAGACCACAGAGGTGCTCCAGACAAAGCAGCGGAAGGGACGGGAACTGCGCACAGTCCTGGAAGAGGACGGAAAGGAGAGACAGCAGGGAAAACTGCTGGGCCGAGTTGGTGGAGTAGAGAGGGAGCGCCAGCAGGGAAATGAGTTGGAGTAGGGGCAGGTTGGAAGCGAAGAACAGCGGAGTCACGAAAGGGTTCCGCTTGAGCAGCTGCTGCAGGAAGCACAGCACCTGGTCTACCACCTGCGCTGCCTCTTGTCCGTTGCCTCGCTCCATCGCCCTCATCAGTCCCTCCACCACTTTGCAGCCTTCCTTGACACTCACCGCTACCAGCAGTTCCCCGACTATTTCTTTGTTGTGTCTGTTCAGTTCTTTCCCCACACACTCCCATACTCCCTGCAAAAACTCCTCACTAGGCGCATACAGGCCCTCCGGAAGCCGCGAACCGATTTCCGCTATTAGGTTTCTGGTGAGAGTGTAGCCTGGCAGAATGGGAGCTCGGCCGAATATAATGGGGCCTTCAGGCAAAGGAGGCCGCTGGCGAGTGTCTCTGCTGGGAGGACGCTGCAGAGTGTGCAGCACTTCCCTGCGGATGTTCTCAGGCAGGGCTTCGAGGAAGGAGGAGTCGATGATGGGCGGCGCGGGCAGCAGTTCGGGCTGGGCCACAGCTTGGCACTGGGAGAGGAACGCTTGGAAGGTCAGGTCTGGGGCAGAGGACGGAGGAGTGTAGAAGGTGGGGTAGTGGTGGCGTCTGCGCAGCAGTTGCAGCGTCATATCCAAGTAATCAGCTTCTTCATAGTGGGGCATCATGGTCTGGTGTCTGTAGTACATCAGCCTCGGTCCGAATGGAGGGAGGCCGGCTCCGAGTTCGTCCTCCATCTCTTCAGGTAGAGAGTTGCGCGAAAAGTGCACTCGCCCGTTCAGGGCCTCTGAGTGAAGGGGGGACGAGGAGGAGTCGCTGGGCGCATATAGAATTGGACTGAAGTCAGGACTGGGGTGGAACTCGGAGTCAGAAGGGTCGAAAATACGAGCATTGGGATTAGGCCGGGCCAGTGCGCCCAGTTCCAGCATAGTAACAGGCGTCTTCACTATTAGCTCCAAGCGTATGAGTATTTCCATAGTTTCCAGCATCACCGAAACCCCCTCTCCGCCTCTCTCCACCGCCTGACTCACCAACTCCACATAGCCATACTCCTTGTCCACCACTCTGGGCACCAACTCTCCGTACTCCGCCTGCACTTCCTTCAGCAGCAGTCTCAGACTGGTTATCAGTGTTCTCGTCCAGAGTGGCTTGGTAGAGGCTCGCAGGGACTCGGCTAATTCAGTGAACAGGGCGTCGGGACAGGCTGTGAGGAGGCCGTTAAGAGCCTTAGAGACAGGGAAGGAAGGACAGTCGCTCTCGGAACCGTCTATAAAGGAGCCCAAATAGCAGGGGAAAACGGTCCTCAGGAGGTGACTGATGAGGAATTGGCTGTTAATGGAGGAGGATGGGTCGAATCCTGTGAATTTCAGGTTCTGAATAAGGGGAAACAGGGCTGGAAAGCGACCTAAATTGTCCCCAAATAGGGACAAGAGCAGGTCTGGAGGCAGGAGAGAGGGAGAACTGCGCTGGTGCATAAGGCTGAGAGCTTGCAGAAGCTGCACAAGGCCCAGGGCAGAGAGCGGCAGTGAGGCAGCGAAGGGCTGGGGGCGGGGGGACAGACGCAGACCTCCAGGGCTTTGATGCAGTGAAGCGACACTCTGTATCGCCCTCACTGCCACTTCCGGCGCCCTGCCGATATCCCGCCTCAGGTCCTTGTCCAGCTTCTCCAAGACTTCCCTGCTCTCCGCCAACTTGCAGGCGGCCTCCCTCACTCTCCGCTCCAGCACTCCCTCGTCCTCCACCATTTGCCTCACAATGCTGTCCACCGCTGCTGATATCGCCTTCCTGTCTACCACTGTTTCCCCTCTTTCCAACTGCAGAAGGTGATACAAGCCCTGCATATTTAGAAAACAGGCTGCTGCAGGGAAGGACACTGTCGCTTTCGATATCAGTTCCAGCAGGGCTGTGAAGTCTCCGGGAGTCGCAATGCTTCTGAGAGTGCTTTCTCTGCTTAGAAACTCGCCGAGTACGGCGATCAGGTCTAGCCGCGCTTCTGCTTTCCCGATCAGTGCAGTTAGCAGTGTGAATATAGGCTCCAAAGTGCCGGCTTCGGGAGCTTTGTCTAGGGAGGACAGGAAAGAGAGGGCTGCGATGAGTCGGGGGTGCAGGTCACTTTCGCAGAGGATCTTGAGGATGTGAGGGGAGGAAGCACTGAGCAAGGCGATTTGCTTGAGCAGAGGGTAGGGGGTGAGAGGCTGGGCGAGGTAGAGTGTGGCGCACGCGAGTAACTGATGCAGGAGCGAGGCTGTGAGAGCTGGGTGTGAGGCTGACAGCGGGGCGAGCAAGGAAGCCAGTGCTGCACTGAGCGCAGGGTTGACTTCCACGACTCTCACAAGCACTTCCCCCACTCCCTTCAGTCTCTCCTCCAAGCAGCTAGTCCAGTCCCCTTCTCCACTCTCCTCAGTCTGCGGATGACTGAGCAGCCAGTCTGTCGCGGCCTCGATATTGCGGCCTCTGGACAAGGCTTGGGTGGCACTACGAGTACTGAAGCCCATAGCCAGCAGAGGGTTCATGCGTGAAGGAGTGGGCTGTCTAAGGTTTGCGAAGAAAGAACTGAGCACTTCGAACACACTCTTCATAAAGCCTGTGCTGATGCCTGCGCACTCCACGTACCCCAGGGCTTCAAATGCATCTAGCACTGCTAGTTTCAGCTCTCGGTCTCCTTGTATAGCGCTCTTCACTCCGAAGTTGCTGAGTAGGCTGGTGCTTCCCAGTCTGCCGGTCCACTCCCACATCGCGACGCATTCGTAGAACTGTCCAGCTGCGGTCCAGAGCTCCTCCAGTAGGGGGGCCTGGGGCGTAGAATGGATAGCTGGGTGTAAACACTGCAGTCGCTGCAGAAAGGATGTAAGCACTTGGAGGCCTGCACTGGCTCGGAAGGACAGTAGCAGGAGCAGACTGGTGGAGCGGTGGAAAAGCGACTTGGCGAGGCAAGTAAGCAGTTGGCTGCAGTAGGCGAGTTCCAGGGCAGAGCCGGAGTGCACCTGCATGCTGCCCAGCACTGCACACAGGGTTTCACTCACACACACAGCCACGCCCAGCACTTCCTCGCCCTCCCGGCCTCGACCCGCCACGCCCGTCATCATCTTCAGCAGGCTTTGAATGCTGCTACCTAGCGCTGTGCTAATTTTCCTCCACATCTCCCCTTCGCCTCTCGCCTGTCCCCCCTGCTTCACCCTCGCTTCTTCATATATGAGCAGTCGGTAGAGCTGTCCAAGCGCTGCAATGCAAGGCAGCAGACTAAGGAGCAGGACTTGCGCAGCTCCAGACATGCGCAGCAGGACGACATAGGCCTGAGTCAGAGTGTGCAGAGAGGAGAGGCAGCAGAGGAGGTAGTCAGATGGGGAAAGGCTGGAAGCAGGAAGTTGGGGACTAGAGAAGTCGGCCGCAAGGCGCAAAGGCCCCAGTAAGCCTTCCAATCGATCCACTATGTCCACTATACTGATAGCCAATTTCCCCACTGCTACTTCCGTCTGAGCGCCATTCAAAGCCTGCAAGCAGGGCTCCAGTAGTCTCAATCCCCCATCCCCACTCACAGGCACCACACTAGCCTTCACCACTCCCAGCACCAGGTCCAATCCTTCCCGCCGTAGGAACTCCTCCATGACCTCGCCTCCGTGCTGCATCACACTCACAAGCAGTCCGCCCATGTGGCCCACTTGCACCCAGAACTCTTCCTTGGGCAGGAACAGGGCGGAGTCGAGGAGGCCTCGGAGGTGGTGGAGACAGGTGTCGAGGATGAGCTGGCGCAGGGCGGGGAGACGCTGGGAAGCTTCTCGCAGTGCGAGGGTGAGTTGGGCAGTGTTGGCTGAGAAAGGGGCGGAGAACAGGGCAGTGAGTGTGCGGGAAAGCAGTGGGGCTGAGTCCAGCAGTGTAAGGCCGTCTGTATGCTGCAGGATCTGGGCGAGAAGCCTGGCAAAAGGCACCACAGCCGCCCCTCCCTCCCCTCCTTCCATCGCCTCAATCACAGCTCCAACCACTTCCCGCGCCTTCAACTCCCCATACAAAGAAGGCAATTCATCCAGCAGTAGGGACAGCAGACTGATACAGGGCTGGAACACTTCAAAGCGTCTGGCTCTGAACACTTCGTGGATCTGGTCGACGAGGGGACTGGTGGCGACGAGACTGAGGGAGTGAGTGAGACTTCTAGGCTGGTCCCAACGGCGTAGGGTGGTTTCTAGCAGTTGGAAAAGCGAGTGCAGGAGTGGCAGTCCTGGAAAGCTGCTTTGCAGGTAGGCGGCCAGGCAGGAAATGAGGAAGTTCAATACAGTTTCCAATCCACTAAACTCTCGAAAACGCGCAATTGACAGGTGCAGCGTCGAAGCCAGCACTGTACTCAGCTCCAGCAACACTGCAGGAGCGTACCTGTCTCCTCTCCTCAGCATGTCCACCAGCATCGGCAGCACCATCTGCACTACCATGGACTCGCCCCGTCTGGCCTTCACACACACTGCTGCGACTAGTCGGAGCACACTCCGTCCGAATTCAGGCCAATCTGCGCTTTCCTGAGGTACTACTTCGGATTGACTTTCTGCGATGTCTCGTAGGAGAGACTGGAGAAGGCCGCTGGACTGGGCGGGCTCGAGGACGGAGGAGATGTGGGAAAGCACTTCGAAGCAGAGGAGGGAGTGGACGGAGCGGGAGAAGTGCAGAAGGGCGCGGAAAAGGTTGAGGATGTCGGAGTGGAGAGACGCAGGGAAGCGAGGGTTGTGCAGCATGGCCACTGCCTCGGGGATCATCCACCTATCAGGCCCACTCTTCCAAAAGGCTCCCAGCCACCGTTCTTCTCTCGTCCTCATCAGCACACCTGCCCCCAGCACCTGCACTCTCATCATCACCACCTCGTCCCCGCACTGCCTCACTCGCATCCTGCTGTCCCAAGCCCACATTTCCTCAGGAGAAAGAGTAGCTACTGCAGTGGGAGCAGCTGCAAAGGAGACAGTGTGAGTAGTGTCGCCCTGCTTGTAGGTAAAGTCTGGGGAGTTGATAGTGCCGAGAGGGAGAAAAGTGGGGCTATTCAAATTGCCGCCCATAGCTAAGGCATAGGCCTTGGCGGCTAAATCGGAGTAGATGGAAGGGTCTTGGGACTGTCTCGAGGGAATGGGCGCCTCCACTCCCTCGAGAAGCACAGAGAGTGCTTGGATAATTGTAGGCCAATGATCGAGAGTGAGCACCTGGGCCAGTGCGCAGACTTGAGTCGGGAGGAGAGGCGACAGAGAGGCAGCTTGGAGAAGACGCAAAAAGGAAAGAAGCAGGAGAAGCGTAGGCGTGTGGGCGATATGCGCAGTGGCGAGGGCAATGACTCGCAGGACTAAAGGCTGCAGGACAGCCAAGTTGGGCAGCAGAGGCAGTGTCCAGCCCCCCCACTGTCCCAAGTACTGCAGCAGTTCCTCGTCAGACAGACGCAGCAGTCCGTCCATCCAGGCTTTGGGCTCTGGACCCAGGCTTTCGTACACTTCTTGGTACATTATAAGCCTGGCCTGTCTACATATCCACAACAATTACAGCACTGTGTATGCACTTTTCAGCTAGTAGGCATGAAAAAACGACCTTTCAATTGACAGTGGAAGTGCAAGCAACATAAGACTAAGCAATTGGCTCCTTATAAGTCTGGTAGAGTTAGGTGTGTCTATAGACGATGTTGTAGGTGAGGTATTGGTCTTGCTTCTCACTACGGGCGCGGAAGGGAGTGCCTTGGCTGTCTGCCAGGGGTAGGGAAGAGCGCAAGTCGGACTGCTTGTCCAGGCCGATGTACCTTTTCCTCTGATAGCCGGAGTGGCGGGAGTAGTCGGCTTGCGTGACAGATTGGAAGTGCCCCTTTGATGTGGGGTCCACCCGCAGACAGGCCCTGGGGTAGACGGGAAGCGGTGCAGGGGCAGTGTGGCCTTGGAACTGATCATGGTAGAGCGAGCGACTGGGCGCTGCGTCACAACTCCCAAGCAGCAAGGACCCGTACGTGTCTGCTATCTTCTTCATCCGACACATCTCTGCATTCGGCCTTTCCAGCCTGACTTCATGCAGTACTGCAGGCCGGCTCACTGGGGGCGGCGTTCTACTCCGCACCCCCTCTTCACTGCGCCTAGATATCATATTAACGGAGTCTCAAACCAGCCTATGTCTCCATAGGCTGCGCTTGGAAAGCTCGACTTGCTTGAGATTTCGCAGGAGCTGCTTGAGGTAGGCCTTCTGGTCGAGCTGAGAGGACCGCAGTTCACTCGAAATCAGTGGGTTGGGCCGGGGACTGGGTCTGTCTCTAGGGGTGAAGGGCGAGTTGCTGGCGGCTCGGAAGCCTCTGGGTAGGATCAGACTGGCGTGCAGCTTGGCCAAGTCTCTGCTTTCGCTCCTTATTGGGCTTCTTTTCGGGTCTTCTCGGAGGTGGGGAGTCTGCAGCGTGTCGCTGCTTTCATAGGCCATGACGCGGGTTTTGAGTCGTTGGAAGGCGGGACAGACGTTAACGAACCTGCTGGTCTTGGAGTAGGACTGAGACCTGGGCACCACACTAGCAGTATGCAGCGGAGAGGCAGTTCCCTGCTCCTCCAAAGCAGCAGGCGCCAACACTCTGCTTTCTATGCTCCTCACTCTAGCAGCATGCGACTGGCTTTTGGCCAAAGAGCGTGACTGGATATCCAGCCAGGTATCTTCCCCTTCAAATATCTTGACGAAGTCCTATCTATCCACAGTACCAGGCGGGATATAGCCAACACACTGCCCTGCATGGAGTTGCAGATGCAGCTCTGCAGACGAGTGCGGTTTTGCACGATGTCCACCTCTCCGAGGAACTCACCAGGGCCCACTAGCACTACCACTACCTCTCGCTTCCGCTCCATGCTGCCTCGGTAGCTCTCTCGGTCTGATAGCTTTGAGTGCGGCTTTCTCACTTTCACTTCCTGCACCAGCGCAAATTCCCCTTCTTTCACCAAGTAGGCAGTCGAAGGCAGGTCACTGGCTCTGTACACTGTCTGCTTGCGGCTATACACCACTAGGCGGAAATAGCCAGAAATACGCAGAATCGCGCCTCTGCTCATCCTTGCGAAGGTCGGCAGGCCGTGCAGGAAGCCCATCAGTTCACTGAAACGTTTGGAATCGAAGTCGCTGACGATATCAAAGAACTCAGTTTTGTATAGTACTGCGAGGGCGGAGGATTCCAGCGCCCTGGCAGAGTCCTCTCTGTCCTGGGAAAGCGCCACAGACGTCTCTCCGAAGCAGGCGCCTGGAGCTATTTCTTGCTCATTCACTGCTATTTTCCCTCGAATTAGCACGTACATTGCTACACTTGTGTCTCCGGTCTGATACAGAAACTCGCCCTTGGGCACCTCTGCCAATACCATCGACCTGCTACATTGTCGCAAAAACTCTACTGATAGTTCCGCTGATTTGAGGTGGAAATAGGGAATACGGTCGAGGTAGGCTGCCATACAGTCGATATCCTTGTGAGAACGAGCCTTGCAGCCGAGCCGCAAAGTAGCAATCATCCTATGAGTGTCCGTCGTCATTATAGCTGTAGAGTACAGGAGAGGTAGAACTAACGATATGGCTGAGCACAAAGGCTCCAATGCCTTCCTACCCACTGCTCCTGCAGTGCCCTTTTCCCTGCTGCAGCACTTACGCCTTCCCAAGTCGCCCCGCAGTCCTCGCAAGTTCTCGACTATGCGTCTGTCCAAGACTTCCGTCATAGAGAGTCCCAAAGGCATGGGAAAGGCGCCGCTTTCCCCTCAGTCCGTAAGGGTAAGAAGACTATTTGCAGACAGGTTCAACTCCGTGCTGGACTGCGCCCTGGAGCGAGTATCAACTTCCACGAAGGCAACAAGACGCACTCTTATGAAAGACATCGAAATCAAGCGAGCCCAGTGGCTCACTGCTATCCGCAGTCTGCAAAGGAAGCCGAAAGCCGCGCTTCCTGCCAGTCTCCAGACTAGAATTGCGCATGTTTCTCCTAGATGAATAGTTGGAGTAGGGTTAGGTGCAACTTGTGTGAAGTGGTTACATCTAAAACGGAACTTCCAGACTGGATACAAATATTGGGAAAAGCGGGAGATACAGAGATGCGAAATAAAGAGTTTCCGCATAAAGCGAAGAAGAAATAGACCGATACTTAACTGAAAACTTAATTCAGTATGCGAAATATAGGATTTGCCCTGTCTTTCCTTCCCATCTAGTTTCCCTTTAGAGCCCTCCTCAGCCCAATGTCCCTATTCCTGTCTAGCTGTACTATCCACGCCAAAATGACCAAGAAGTGTAAACTCCCCAAGTCAAAGCTTCAACTCACCTCCAAGGTAACCGCCAGCGGGCCAAAAGCACCCGTCTCCCCTATCTCTCCGCCGCGAATGCCGGATTCTGCACTTGGAATCGCAACTGCAGCGCTTCTCCCTGAAAGGGCTGCGCCCGACCTTTCAAAGGACTATTGGCGCGATGGTTCCTTCACATTTCCTGTTTACTTGGGGGTGAAAGAGGTTGAAGCTGTTACCAGTAATGGAATGACTG
>Ga0247837_1005806_pt1 | contig 18075 bp, 33 predicted proteins | sample LaCtaG_2_FD_187115 | JGI IMG/M metagenome (GOLD analysis project Ga0247837, IMG submission 187115) | Freshwater microbial communities from meromictic Lake La Cruz, Castile-La Mancha, Spain - LaCruzMarch2015_14.5m | ecosystem: Environmental > Aquatic > Freshwater > Lake | place: Spain: Castile-La...
AGAACGGCAGGCTGCACGGTGACTCGTTCACGATTGGTACCCCTAGTATGCGTACGAGGCATAACATTATTGCCAACGTACCTACCGGGGATAGCCCTTGGGGGCGTGAAATGCGTTCGTTATTCACCGCGTTACCCGGATATAAACTCATCGGGTGTGATTCGGAGGGTAATCAAGCACGTGGCCTTGCGCACTACCTTGGTGACCCTACTTTCACCCACACGCTTCTGAATAAAGATATTCACACCTTTAATGCTACGCTACTTGATAAGGTTCTTAGTGAGATTGGTTTTAACTGGTCAGCTTACCTTATTAAAGAAGGTAAAGCTCAGCTCCCTAAAAGAGTTCAAAAGTTCCTTGAAAGTAAAAGTCTCACAAAAGAGGACTACTTTAAGAGTAACCGTAAACGTAGGTACCACGATAAGGCAATTGCAACAGCTAAACGGGCTGTAGCTAAACGAATCCTGTATGCATTCTTGTTTGGTGCTGCAGGATTAAAACTTTGGAGCTACGTTACGGATGTTGGAGACTCGGTTCGTGGTAATAAACTCAAGCTTGGGTTTACAAAAGCTGTTCCAGGCTTCCAAGGTCTCATCGACAGACTAGGTAACATCTATGGCTCAACTAAGAAATTCGGCGACGGGTACATTTACTCTATCGCTGGAAATAAGATCTACGTCGACTCTTTCCATAAACTTCTTGTTTATCTACTCCAGTCATTGGAAAAGATTACTTGCAGTGCGGCATTGATGCTCACTATGAAAGGTCTTAAGGAGGCTGGTATCCCTTATATCCCTTGTATTATGTACCACGACGAAATTGATTTCATGGTTCCTGAACAATACGCCACGCAAGCTGCAGCCATTGGTAAGCAAGCATTTGTTGATGGTCCTAAACTCTTTGGAGTGATGATCATGGGCGGCTCAGGTAAAATAGGAAACAACTGGTATGACGTCCACTGATGAACCTGCGTACTTTGAGTTTAGAACTAGCGTGAAGTTTAGGGATAATAGAACTGCCAAGTGGTCTAAGACATATGACTACAAGACAACTGAGCAAGTTCCTCCCGATACTTGGATTCTTGTGAATGTTGGAGGTTTTCCGGCAACTGCAAGAGTTACTCAGTCGTATAAGACCAATCCCGAAGCTTTGGTGTCTCTGAAACCTGTCTTGCAACTTTTAGGAAAGCTCTGACATGGATGCTTTCAGTACTTCACGAGATGGAGGCGGTGTCCAGTTATACAACATCCTAGACGCCACAGACCTAGCAGCCCTCAGGCATCGAGCTAATCTAGTAAGTTTTAGAAAGATTCCCGTAGGGCTCAACCAAAGCATAATGCTAGCGGCTATGCCAAATGATATCTCTATCACATTGAGAAATGCTGCTGAATTTGGAGTACACCACCCGCTGCAATTGTTGAGCTCTATGCTGAGGCTTAATACTACAGTGTGTGATGCAGAGCCTAGAATTCACACTGATAACGATATAGGTGGTGTACGACCTGTCTACGGTTCAGTCTCTTATCTTGAAGATGGTCCGCCTGGACTTCACGGTACTGCTTTATACGAGCATCCTGAGTACGGGCGTGGCTCCGATGATGTCTCTGTCTTTACAGACAATACTGGTTGGGAGCCTTGGTACATCAATCAAGCAAAGGCAAACTCTATGTTTTTGTTCAAGTCAAATCTCTACCACGGAAGATACCCTTGGACAACTTATGGAGTTAGCCAGCTTACTGGTAGGAAGGTCGTAGTTCAATTTTATAGGTGAGAGATGCGATCTGTCTTCAAGTTATCTCTTTTAGTGCTTCTAGTTACAGCTGCCCTTTACTCGGGTATGTATTTCATGAGACCCGGTAGTAAAGTGTTTGCTAGTAGCTATGAGTTCAACAAACAAATCTCAGGACTCTGCGAGAGTATGCGTCTTGTAGATGGAAAGCTCAGGCTTGCCTTTGCAATAAAGCTACGAGAAGATCTAAACGCTGCTAATCGTTCTCAAGACCTTACTGACAAAAACAGGGCTTGTGCTTTCGAGGCTCAGCGTGTGACTGGGATTCAATAATTCATGCTAAGGAGTCCTAATGAGTACTATCTTTATTTTCTCAAACACTTTGGACGGTCTTGCTGGGTATTGCTATGCTCTGACTGACAACGGAGTGATTCTAAACAGCAGATACTGTTCTAATCAGAAGTTTGCTCTTGCTGATTTGAACGACCATAAAGCCAATAGTCACTACCGTCTGTACTTCAGGGAGATTCGTTATAAAGTTGAGTTCGTCCGTGCAGATCGGCTAGAAGCTCATGAAGAGTTTCAAAAAGCACTTGCAAAGTTCCTATCAAGGCTAGACTCTCCGGAGTACCTATCTAACTGGCACATTCCGCACGTCATTAAGAAGAGCGACAAAGTTAATGCCTGAAGTAACATTCCCGCTACGAGTAGTCGGAGTTGAGTATAATTGTGACACCTGCGGTCTACCAGTCAAAGTGATAGGACAAGTTCCTGGGCTGCTGGCCAACGCACCTCCTAAATTTAGAGCTTCCTGTCAGAAAGGCCACCTACACCTGTTGGACAAACAATATCCGGGGATTGGGTATGAACGAGACACACCGACTGTTTCTGAAATCATTGATTTGTAATGCTGTAGCCGCAGCTATAGCAACAATCTTCATGCTAGCGATACAAGCAGACTTTGGCCTCATTCTTAACCTTGGGATTTTGGTTCTTGTCACTCAGGTCCTAACTATCATCTTCATGGCTATTGAGTATAGAAAAACCTTCTGCACTTTTTGCCACAAACGCTCTCATCAAGAAATTTATCAAGCTGATAATTCATACAGGATTTGTTCAAAATGCAAAACAATAGAACCTCTCTAGTTACAATCTTCTGGGTTGCCATCACTATGATCTTGCTGTTCTTTATCATTACAGCATGCAACGGAATACCTTCTAAGCCTGCTTGGCAACGTGATATGGATAAACTTCAAGGCGAACTTATAGTAGCTTCGGCTTGTAATGGTTACTGGGACAGCCCTGCAGTTGAAGCTAGCAACTCAGAAGTCTTTATTGTAAAGGCAGAAGCCATCAGGAACCGCTGGGGTGTCTCAGTTGAAGAGATGCTAGAATACCTCCCGCAAGCAGAAGCTGAAACTATTGCCAAAGCCGCTAATCAGACAGTTGATGGTCAGCGTAAAGGTAAGACTCCAGCGCAGTGTATGACTTTCTTAGCCAATTGGGGTAACTGAGGGAGCAAATGACAATAGCACTGATCGACGGCGATGTGATGGCTTACCAAGCCTGCTATACTCGCTACGAGAGAACTGCAAATAACGTCGATGGTGTACAGCGTATACAACTAGACGCAGATGGAAAGCGAGTACCGCTGGAATTTACTACTGAGGAAGATTCAAGGTACCTCAGAACTTGCTGGGAAAACTTTAAAAAGAATGTAGGACGAGTTTGTGACCGCTTCTACTGCTCTGAAGTGTTGATTGCAATCAAAGGCCGGGACAACTATCGAGACCTGTTGTATCCAGAGTATAAGCTTCCTCGGGTGAATAGTGATAACTCGGGGAAGCTTGCACCCTTTGTAAAAAATATCAGGAACCTGGCTGAATTTGAACTAGAAGCTGTACCAGCCCATGGACGTGAAGCGGATGACTTGCTAAGGATCTGGTCAAATGAGGCCAGAGCTGCAGGTCAAGACTTTATTGTGTTCTCTAACGATAAAGACCTACGTTGTATTCCTGGTAAACACTTTATAGTTAACTTTGATAAGACTAAAGAGGCACTGATCGAAGTCTCTGAACATGATGCGCGTGTCAATTATTACACCCAGCTCTTAAAAGGCGACATGACTGATAATATCCCAGGGCTTCCAGGGATCGGTCCGGCTAAGGCTTCTTCAAGAGTTGCTGATTGTATCACTGACGCAGACTTCCAAGAGGTCGTGGTAGGTTCCTATATTGAATTCTATGACGACCAGTGGTATGATTACTTTCTTAGTAATGGTAAGCTGATCCACATCCAAAACCATCTAGATGACTACTTTGATTGTTCTGATTGGCCTATTGTGCAGGAGCTACGACCTTGAAGTTCACAGGCACAATACCTAAAGGTCAACCTACCCTGAAACCTGTGTCAGCTTTTAAAAACGGACACTGGGAATTCCCTGAACAGATGGCAGGACAGGGTTGGGTAGGTTTTGTATATGTAATCTATGACAAAGAACTCAGTCGTGGCTATATCGGTAAAAAGCAGTACTATGGTACAGGTAAACTGAACAACGGCAAAGAGTCAAACTGGCGGACTTATAAGACCTCTTCACCACTCCTTAAAGAGCACTTTGCTGTAAGACCTTTGTCAGAGTTTGAATTTATCTGCCTAGAACAGTACAGGACAAAAGGTACGCTCTCTTATTCTGAGACTTGGTCTCTTTGCTTTGTTGAAGCTCCTACCACTAAGCTGTACTATAACACGCTGATTGAGAAGGTGTCTTGGCGGGTTAGTGAACCTATCAGTGCCAGGCACCGTGAACGTCTAATTCAATTTATGGAAAGGGTTAAAGGTGTTTAACTTTATTAAACTTACTGTAGCTGCTCTATTGATAATTATGTGTTTTGTAGTGCTTGTTGCGGCAGGATTCCTCTTCGAGATGTCTGCTCAAGCAATCCTCGATACCGGTCAACTGGACCTTTTATCTGGACTCTGTTTGGTCACTTCTGGAGGCATCCTTATTGGTGGCCTTAAATCTGCACTTGAAGCAATGGGAGACTAATGTCTAAGATAGTTGCTCACAATCTCAAGTGCCTATCTCCAACTTGTCAGTCCAGCGATGGTAGGCAGCTATACGATACAGGAACCTCTTTTTGTTTTTCTTGTACAACTTGGTTTAGCGCAGCAGATAGCAAAGCAGAAGAAATCGTGGAATCCACTCCTAAATCTCCTAGCCTAATACGAGTAACCACAGATCCTCTTGAAATTAAAGAAAATTTTCAGGTTAGAAGCTTTCCAGAACGTAAAATCTCTAAAGAAGTCTGTGAGTTCTATGGCGTGAAAGTAGGCTTCAAAGGTAATGGTGAAATTGGCTACCATTACTATCCGTATAAAGATGGTGAAAGCTACCAACGCCGAGAACTTCCTAAAACGTTCACCTGGATCAATAAAGTAGACGATCTGTTTGGTATTGAAAGATTCCAAATGGGCGGCAAGCGTGTGATCATTTGCGAAGGTGCAATGGACACTCTTTCGATGGCTGAAGCAAGCTATCGTAGATATAAGAAGTTTTACCCAATCATTGGTCTCCCTAGTGCAGCTTATACTAAGTCTCTGATTGCAGCCAGGGATCAACTTAGGAACTTTGATGAAATCATTGTTTGCTTTGATGAAGATGAGGCAGGACATAAAGCTCAACAAGAAGCTGTAAAAATTCTAGGTCTTGATAAAGTAAAGCTCACCAAGCTCCCTAAGAAAGACGCCGGCGATGTTCTTACAGAACTCGGTCCTGAAGAGCTGCTTCGTTGCACCTTCGACGCTGTAAAGTATATTCCGTCTGGGATTATTACCAAAGAAGCTCTTTGGGAACAGATGGCAAACTACGACCAAACGCCCTCAACGTCATATCCACCCTGCCTAGAGGGTCTTAACACTAAACTCAAGGGGATGAGACTTAATGAAATCACACTGTTTACTTCCGGTACTGGTAGTGGGAAGTCTACTATGCTTAGGGAGATTATTCTGCATATCCTATCAACTGAACCGGACGCTAAAATCGGTGTTGTAAGTCTGGAAGAATCTCCTGCAGAGACTGGTAAGAAAATCTCAGCCATGTATCTCTCCAGAAATCCTTCTCAAGAAGAGATTCCTCTGGATGAGCTGCGACATGGTTTTGATGCAACTTTTGGTACAGATAGAATTATCCTTTTGGACCATCAAGGTTCTATGAGTGATACATCTATTATGGATAAGCTAGAATATATGTGCTTGATGGGCTGTCAATACTTGCTCCTTGACCACATTACGATTCTAGTTTCAGAAGGTGTTGAAGGTAGAGAAGGTAACGAAGCTCAAGACAAAATTATGAGTGACCTTCTTAAGCTTGTGAAGCGTCACCCTGTATGGCTTGGTCTAGTGTCACACTTGAGAAAGACTAGTAATAGCTCAGGTAAGTCTTTTGAGGAAGGTAGACTTCCTTCAATGGATGACATTAAAGGCTCAGGCTCGATTAAGCAGATCGCGTTTGATATTGTTGGATTTGCTCGTAATATGAACGCAGAATCAGAAATGGAACGAAACACTATTGACATGTGTGTTCTGAAATGCCGTTTCTCAGGCCTCACGGGTGCTGTACCTGGTGCTCGATATATTTATTCGACAGGTAGACTAGAAGCCATATCGCACTGTGAAGAGTTTGTTACTATTTAGGAAGTAAGATGGACACACCTTGGAGTTCTATTGGGTACGTTACGTATAAGCGTACTTACTCGCGTAAACTAGAGAACGGTAATTCTGAAGAATTCGAAGACACTGTTGATCGAGTTATTTCTGCTTGTGATACTCAGCTTGAAGTTGGGTTCACTGATAAAGAAGAAGAGCAACTTAAGCGCTACATGATGGAGCTTAAGTGCAGTGTCGCAGGGCGATTCTTGTGGCAACTTGGCACACCTACGGTTGAACGCCTTGGTCTGGCGTCTCTCCAAAACTGCGCATTTGTGGTTGTAGATGAGCCTATCAGACCTTTCTGCTGGACTATGGACATGTTAGCGCTCGGTGCTGGTGTGGGCTATAACATCCAGCGGCATCACGTCGACAAGCTCCCAAAAGTTAAAACTTGGTTTAAAGCTCCTACGCGCACTAATGATGGCGGTGCTGACTTTATTATTCCCGACTCACGTGAGGGTTGGGTCAAGTTCTTAGGTAAAACTCTCAAAGCTGCCTTCCTTTCAGACACTGAACAAAAAGGCACTTTCACTTACTCGCCTCAAGTGATTCGTGGTAAGGGTACGCCTATCGCAGGTTTCGGCGGTGTTGCTTCCGGTCCTGAAGAGCTGTGCTGGGGTATTAACGAGATCTCCAAGGTTCTCATGAAACGCTCCGGTAAGCAGCTTCGACCGATTGACTGTCTGGATATTATGAATATCATTGGCTATATTATTGTGGCTGGTAATGTTCGTAGGTCTGCTCAACTCGCCATTGGAGATCCTGATGATGTTGAGTTTCTCCTTGCCAAGCGATTTGACCTCGGGTCTGTCCCCAAGTGGCGAGCGATGTCTAACAATTCGGTCGCGTGTGACGACATCTCGGAGTTGCACGACTACTTCTGGGACGGCTATACTGGTCGCGGTGAACCATATGGGCTCATTAATCTCAGACTTAGTAGACTTATTGGTAGACTTGGGGAAACCCAATACCCAGATCCAGGGGTCGAAGGCTATAATCCCTGTGCTGAACAATCCTTAGAGACTTACGAAACTTGCTGTCTTGCTGAAGTCTTTCTTCCTAACGTGACTTCCGAAGATGAATTCATCGATATTCTTGAAAAACTTTATCGTATTAATAAACATTCATTGATGCTTGACTCTCATCACCCTGAAACCGGAGCGGTCATCGCTAAGAATATGCGAATGGGTATTGGTATTACAGGCATCCTTCAAGCTACTCCCGAACAAATGTCTTGGTTAGACAGTGGCTATGGCTTTTTGAGACTGTTTGATGTACAGTACTCAAAGGATATGGGTGTTGAACCCAGCATCAAGTTGACAACTGTTAAGCCTTCTGGTACCCTCAGTCTTCTGCCGGGAGTGCTCCCTGGTATTCACCCTGGCTACGCTCGCTTTATGATAAGGAGAATTAGAATTGACTCTTCGCACCCGCTTGTTGACGTCTGTAAGTCTCATGGTTATCCAGTGGAATATGCTCGTGAATTCGATGGCACGTTAGATTATAAAACCATCGTAGTCTCGTTCCCGTTTGCGTACCCTGAGAATGCTATTCTTGCTAAGGACATGACTGCTCTCAAGCAACTTGAGTGGATTAGGACTGTTCAAGAGCTCTGGTCTGATAATAGTGTGTCCTGCACTATTTATTATAAGGCTGAAGAGCTTGATGAAATTAAAGAATACCTCACAAAGTATTACAAGAACAACCATAAGAGTCTTTCTTTCCTGTTGCACTCTGAGCATGGCTTTGATCAAGCTCCTTACGAGGAGATCACCGAAGAGCAATATAACGAACTAGTCGCTAAAACAACTCAAATCACCTTCTCAGGCACTGTGGAGTTTGATGGCGTTGAAGACTGCGAAAAGGGCGCTTGTCCTGTTCGGTAACACTAACTGGGAGGGCTTCGGCTCTCCCAAAATTTTGGAGCTATAATGTTCAAGCCTATGCTCGCTCCTGGGGAAGATCCTCAGAAGTATCCTAACTACTTTAAAGAGCTTCGGTATCCTTTGATGGTATCTCCTAAGTATGATGGTATTAGGTGTCTTACTATCAGTAAGATGGCACTGTCACGTTCAGGAAAGCTGCTTCCATCATGGCAAGTCCAAGAAGACTTTACAAGAGTTCCAGGTCTTGACGGGGAACTTATTGAAGGCAATCCAACTGATCCTGAAGTTTACAATCGAACTCAAAGCCATGTAATGTCGACAGACAAACCCGGCAATCTCAAGTTTTTTGTGTTTGATTGTATTGATGATGCTGTAATTGATAAGCCTTTCTACAGGCGTCTTGAAGAAGCTGCTAAGATGGTCATCGGTGTGGACGCTCACGAGGCTGTTGACCATACTACTGTAGAGCGCTACGAAGAACTTGTGGCCTACGAGAATCAATGTCTCTCAGAAGGCTATGAAGGTATCATGATGAGAGACCCCTTAGGCCGTTACAAGAATGGTCGAGGTACTTTTAAAGAAGGACTTATTTATAAACTTAAACGGTTCACTCAAACCGAAGGTCATATTGTTGACATCCATCCCAGAATGCATAACACTAACCCTCAAACGACCGACGAGCTTGGCTATGCATCGCGTTCCCAATCAAAGGATGGGTTGGTGGCTATGGCGATGGCTGGTAAGTTTATCTTAGATACGGCCCTTTGGGGTGAAGTTGAAGTAGCGCCTGGAGCATTCACTCACCAAGAGCTTGAATGGATCTGGGAGAACAAATTAGACGTACTTGGCAAGACACTTACCTTTAAATTCTTCAGTCACGGTATTAAAGACAAACCGCGTTTTCCGAGGGCCGTAGGCTTTCGTCACCCCATTGATATGAGTTAACATGACTGGTCTTAGAACTCCTACAATTAAACTTGTAATTCGTAAAAAGATTAATGCTTGGCTGGCTACTATCAAAGAACCTGAGCTTGTTGAGCTTCTCAAGCGAGATACCATTGTTACAGGTGGTTGTGTCACTTCAATGCTTATGGGCGAGCGTATCAATGATTTTGACGTCTACTTCAAGACTTTTGAAACTGCCAAAGCTGTAGCTACCTATTATGTTCAGGAGTTCAACACCACCAAGGGCACGCTGAGTGCTAAAGCCCTTGCCGGTGTCAACCCTACGATTAAAGAAGAATCGGTTGTAAATATTAAAGGCGAGACTGAGCAGCGCATTAAGATTTACATGAAGTCTTCAGGTGTTGCAGGTGAGGAGCAAGGAGTTTACTCCTACTTTGAACATGGGCAAGACTCAGCTACTGCAGAGTTCCTCACATCAACCCAAGATGAAGGTGCTGAAGATCCACTGTTTACTGCTGAACAAGCTTATGGAGCAGTTGCAGAAGACCCTCTCGGTACCGCTGAAGAGGTCAAAACTGAGCTTAAAGACCCTAAAAAGCCTCCCTACCGTCCAGTCTTTATGACTGACAATGCTATCACGCTCTCCGATAAGATGCAGTTGATTATCAGATTCTACGGAACTCCTCAAGAAATCCACAAGAACTTTGATTTCATTCACTGCACCGGCGTGTACGACTATCGAGCTGACAGCCTTGTGGTCAGTGAGGCTATGATGCGCAGTCTCCTGAGTAAGAGTCTTGTGTACTCAGGTAGCTTGTACCCGATCGCTTCTCTACTTCGTATTCGTAAGTTTATGAAGCGTGGCTGGCGTATCTCTGCTGGCCAGATGCTGAAGATCATCTTCCAGCTTGACGGCCAACCCCTCACAGATCCTAAATTCCTCAAGGATCAGCTGATGGGTGTTGATGTGGCTTATATGCATGAGCTCATCAGGGCTATTAATAACGAGCCTGGCAGAATTGATGCCACTTACTTGGCTACACTAGTCGATCAGGTATTTGGTGATGGCGGGTAATGCAAACTCCGGAAGAAAGTCTATTGTCTTCAAACCAGGCTACACTTACGGTGACGCAGCGGGGAATCGTTACAGGTTGATTAAAGATCGTCAACAAGGTGACTTTCCGCTGTTATTTGAAAACTTAGACACAGGCGGGTTTAGAGCCTTTACACGCCAAGGTCGATCTATAACTGCATTTGGGAATGATCCTCAGGCCCTCACAAAGAAGCTTAAATGACCCATACCAGAGAAACGAACGAAGAATTTATTCTAGACTTGATCAACTTTGGACCATACGGAGGTCTTCAACAAGTGTTTCTCATTGAAGCTATTCGAAGCTACAGTGAGCGAATCTCTAAACTAGATCCAGCAAGCTTTGAAGGAGGCCTTATTGCTCCTGAAGCTTGGGTAGGCACAGCTAAGTATATCTTCCAGAAAGTCGAGGCCCGCTATGGCGACAGTAAGGACTCTACTACGTAAAGACATCCCAGGCCTTCTCAAGATGGCTGAGCCTTTCTTTGAACAGTCAGGCTTTCCTGGTAAGTTTTCGTTACATCGGGCTCATGAAACACTATTAACTTGCATTGCCTCAGCGAGTCGTGGGTGCCTTGTGCTAGTCGACGATAATGAAAAACCCCTAGGAGCTTTAGGGTTCGAGATCTCAAGACTCTGGTTTAGTTCTTCAGTAGTTGCCCGAGAGCTATTCTTTTGGATTGACCCGGATTCAAGAGGTGGGCATGGCAGTGCTATGCTGGAAGCATTTGAAGCTGCAGCTAAGGCTAGAGGTGCTGAGTTCACGGTAATGGTAGCTCTTGCTGCGTCTAACTATGATCGTGTTACTGACTTCTATCGATATAAATCTTATCGCGCCATGGAAAGCGCATTTATCAAGGAACTTAGTTAAATGGCTAAAACTTACGCTCAGATTAAGCAAGAAGACAGTAATCGCGAGATTGAGGCTGTCTACAGCAATCTCGCAATCATCGAACGTGAGATGAACGAGCTGCAATACTCATTTGAGAGGTCAATGGAAGAGTTTACAAAGCTCCACCTCCAATATCTCGCGCAGCCTACCCACGAGGGCCTTCAGGTCTTTCGAGCAAGGGTCACTAAGCTTAGGCAAGCTTTTCCTAAGTATGATGAGATTCCGTTCTAAGTTTTAAACCTAAGGTTTCTGCAAAGTAATGCCTTACAAAATTTGGCCGCCTGCAGCCGCGAGGCCCCCGCCTTGCCTGCCCCCTCGACCGGGCCGCCGCGCCCGCCCTGGACCAACCTCGCGTGCGCACGGTACCAACCTACAGCGACCCGCCCCTGAACCGGCGTCGTCGCTGACCACCTCAACCCGTTAAGTTAACCCTTTATCTTGAAACTCATAACAGATATCTGGGTTTTTGTAAATAGTAGTGTGTCACTATTATTTGAATCAGCAGGACATAAAATGACCGAGATCAAGAACGTCTTCACGACTCCCGATGGCAAGCAGTTTGATACTAAGGCCGAGGCTGTCAACCATCTGCGTCTTCCGAAGATTCGTGAAGCGTTTGCTAAGCTGACCGACAACAATACCGAACTTGCTGAGTGGCTTATTGCCAATCAAGAGCAGGTCGAAATGGCTTTCGAAACGGGCACGATTCGTCGTGTCTCGAAGGCCGAGAAGAAGAAGCTCCAAGCTTCTCTGGATGCCATCAAGGAAGCTGGCAATCCGAAGTTTGCTTTCGTTGTTGACAATCTGGAAGCCATCTATACGAGCTTCCGTTGGCCGTCTGTCACTCGTCTGAAGCCGGAAGAGAAGACTGCCGCCGCTCAAGAAGCTCTGATGAAGCTTTCTGACGATAACGCTGAACTGGTTGGCTACGTTCTGGCTAACCAAGAAGGTATCATGGCTTGCTATGAAGCTGGTATCGAAAAGCGTCCGATGAACCCGAAGGCTGCAGAAGCCCTTGTTGAGTGGCGTGCTAAGGAAGCTGCCAAGAAGGCTGCTAAGGCCACTGAAGAGGTCGCCGGCTAATCTAGATAGTCGGTAGGATGTCGGAGGGACAATGTTAGCTACTTGTCTTGAATAACGGCTCTATTGTATTAGTTGCCTCCGACGTCGCACCTTAGAAACATACTTTAAAAGACCCACCCTAACCGGTGGGTTTTATTTTGAGGTTTAGATGAGTATTGAACAGTTCAGTTGGCCATGTGATCACCTTGATCATGATGTCCAGGTACCAGGTTGTGAATTCCATGCCTTCTTTGGGCATTCATTCTGTGAAGTGCACCGTAACGAACTGGCGATTAAGTTCGTTGAGAAGCGGGGTAAACGACTACCGAAGCCTGATGCTCCTGTTGAAGAGAGTTTCGAAGAGTTCGCCTTCATCCCAGCCAAGCAAAAGAGGCGCTATGACAGACGCTATTAAATACGACCCTTATCCGTATGCTATTGGCTCTGAAGAATTCCCTGGGTTCTCTAAACTTATCGAAGAGCTGGGTGAACTTAATCAAGTAATTGGTCAAATTCTTGCACGTGGCAGTCAGCTAGGTGATTTTCATAATCACAAACTTGCAACCAGACTCGTGGAAGAGATGGCTGATACCTCAGCTGCTATCCTGCTTGTATTAGACGAAAACAAGCTGAACAATAAAGGCTTTATCGCTCGTCGTAACTACAAGTATAATACATACCGGCGTTGGCAGGCTCAAGGTATTGATGCTTGGAAAGGTTACGAAGACGAGTTCTTGTCTACACCTGAGGGTTTTCCTCTTGGTGAATAATACGCCGCTTTAGCTCAGCTGGTAGAGCAACGGTTTTGTAAACCGTGGGTCGCAGGTTCGAATCCTGTAGGCGGCACCATTTTTAGAAAGACTTAAAATGAACCTTAAGACTGCTAATAGGCGTAGACGTAAAACTAGTAGCGACTACAGATACTCTCAATGGCTCAAGCAGTTTAAACTTGGAGCTATTGTAGAGAGTTGCTCCTTACACCCGATTCGTATTACTCGGTTTAACACTAAGCCCTACGGAGGCTTTGTTGATGGTGAGTCGCTCCTAGATGGCAGTCATCAAAGTTGCTCTATCCGACACTGCGGCGTAGATTTCTTAGCACCTTGGGAAGTCAAGAAAAAGCTTAAGCTTTGGAACAGTGGAGGTGAAAAGGCTCTTATTGCTGATTACTATGGAAGTAAAGAGGCTGCAGACGCCTTTATCAAAACCTGGAGATGATTGGAAGTGTGGCCGAGTGGTTTAAGGCACTGGTCTTGAAAACCAGCATACCGAGAGGTATCGTGGGTTCGAATCCCACCGCTTCCGCCAATTAACATAAGAGAAAGTTGACTGAATGAACTTGCTATTCATCGCTAAGGGTCCTAACCGCACACCCGTCGTAGTTGTCGGAGCTAATAACGACCGGGTTGTATATCACTACGATCATGAGAAGCGTAGACACTATGGTTGCGTGTCTCGTAAGTTCTTTGAAGAGAATTACGTCAAGGTTTAAAGGCCGGAATTCTCCCATCTTATATGATAACCATGGAGGTTGATCAGTGTTTAACCAAAAGCCTACCAAACAAATTCCTACTACATTTGCTCTAGGCCAGGAGCTAATAGATGACCTTACAGGTTTCTGTGGGTATGCCTATCAGCTACTCTATCAAGATAACGGCAATCTAAGGATCTCCCTTCAACCTAAGAGCAACAGCCCGAGCAAGCTTGAAGAAGCAATCAGTTTTGATATTCACACGCTGAGTATCGTCAGTGGTGGCTACTCTGACAGGATCCCTCCTGTTACCCCGTTCAAGTACATGTTCGGAGACCGCGTGAAAGATAGGCTCACGGGTTTCAATGGGATCATCGTTTGTAGAGCTTACTTTATAAATGGGTGTGCCTTTTACGAAGTTGTCAGTGAGAAGCTTGATAAAGATCAGCGCCCGGTGTGCTCTTGGATCCCTGAGCGGTACATTGAGCTGGTTAAAATCAGAGCAATATCTCCTCCTGAAAAGACAAAGACAGGTGGACCTCCCACTAAAGTTTCGTTCCGAGGCTAGATTAACCGCGCCCATAGCTCAACTGGTTAGAGCCGTCAGCTCATAACTGACTGGTTACAGGTTCAAGTCCTGTTGGGCGCACCAACTCTGTGGAGACAGAAAAATGACTATCGAAGTACCTCTCAGCAAAGCTCCTAGTAAAATTGCTGAAAAAGCTGCAATGGACCTCACGTTACTGGTAACTAACTTTACTAAAGACCCTCTTGAATCTGTCGATATTCTTTTGTTGTCAGCTGTAGGTTACAGTGTGGCAGGTTCAGTGTACGATAGTCAGTCGACTGGAGAGTCTCGTTTGGACTATATACGTGAGCGACTTGAGTATCTTCATGAATTTCTTATAGGACGTATGGAGAGTGACCCTAAAGCACTAGAGCTCGCTGAACTTATAAGGGGATCCCGATGAACGAAATTCTTAAGTATCAAGGTGAATTATACCTAAAGGCTAAGCCTGATGAGTCACTTGCCAAGACACATTACTTTTCGGTGATGTTGGATGCTGGTTGGATTCTTGCTACGCGGCTGTCTGATGGTAAACTCACTTTTATTGATCCACCAGTTGCAAAACCTGATGAGTTATACTGTATTGTATGGGTTCGTAAAAACAAGGTCGAGCTTACAGGTGTGTTCGAGAACGACATTGACATCCTTTACGACATCTGGATAGATCTCGCACCATACGAAAAAGCAAATTTGCTTTTCTATAATATAACTAAAGGTAAGACAAAGGTTGAAACTTTCGTGCGTTCACCCCCAATCCCTTGGGCCTCCACTAAAACTTACATTGAAGGACTTTACAAGAATGTCTGAACCTATGACACCCCGCGCAGAAGAAGCCTCAGCAGGCTTTATCAAAGTACTACAGAACCTTGGAACTGACGAAAGAGAGTCTACGGACGCACTCCTGCTGGGATTAGCTAGTTTTCTAAGAGCTCAAGAACGGCATTTTGGGTCTGAGTTGGGTGAACTCGCACGGGAAGCACTCATCGACCGTCTTGATGAGTTCCTTGAATATATCAGAGAGCAAGAACGCGTATGAGTCGCTACATCACGCACAATGGGGATGTTCGGGTTAAGACCTACATCGGGTCTGACTTGGCTGAAATTTCGCGCACTGTGATCATCAAGCGTCTTGACGAATTCGTCGAATTTATTAAAGGAAGGGAGCTCGTATAATGGATAAGTATCATATCGAAGGCGATGAAGTTTTTATTAAGACTAGCTACCGTCCAATTCACCCGCTGAGTCGTAGTAAGGTTCTGGCCGAGCATGCACACAATCTCTACTGTAATATCAAGACCGGTGAGCTCAAAGTTCTTCCAACTAAACCGATGGCCTTCAAAGTTTATGGGAAGTACGGCAGAGCTTCGCAAAATCTGTCCGGTATTTATACTACGGACCAGAATGCAATCTATAAGTTCTACGAGTTACTCACGAACGACTATGCCGAATTCACTCTAGAAGCTTATGGGTACCGTGACGGATTTTGGGCCAAGAAGGTTTTGGTAATAGATCCCACTCGTCGTTGGAGCCTGATCAAGGAAGATTTGCTCAAGTTTTACGAAGAATACGGAAGGGTTAGCTAGATGGCGAAGCACCTTATTGATAATGGGGAAGTCTGGATCAAGACCACCTATGACCTAACCGGTCCACTCGGGAAGAGTTCGCTTCTGGCAACTTACGGAAATGGTGACTGGATTCTTTGTTGCAATATCGCAACCGGAGAACTCAAGTACCTCAAGAACCCGGAAGCGCCTGTAAAGCCAAGTTACGCTTTCAGGCTGGCATTCCCTGACTCCAACTTTTTCAATCTAACTGGTGTGTATGGGAATGATCAGTCAGTTCTCTACAAACATCGCCAAGAAGGTTGTAAGCTGTATGTAATGAAGAGGGCTGAAGTCTTTGCCAGTTTTGTACTCCCGAGAAACGCCACCTGGCTGAATGACCTCAAACCCAAGCTGATTGACCTTTACAAAACATATGGAAGCGTGTAACAATGAAAAAGATCTCGAGTAGTACCCTAGGTAGTTTCACCTAGGGTACTCTCACTATACCGGTGAGGGACCCTCCTTTAATACGAGGTTTAAATGTCTCTCGCGAACAAGCGGAAAAAGGACCAGGAGATGGCCCAGCAGATGAAGCGGCTGGGGATCGAGCGCAATCACACCAATTGCCCGATCTGTCATCACACGACGTCTCTGAGCAATCTTCGGTTCCACCTGACGACCTGTCAGGGCCGCTAATAACACTACAGTCCTGAGCATGACTTTAAAAGGCTCGCTTAATTTTGGGGATGTGGCGGAATTGGTAGACGCACCGGACTTAAAATCCGTTGGCTGTAAGTCGTAAGGGTTCGAGTCCCTTCATCCCTACCAACCTTTAAAGGAAAATACTATGAGTAATACTCGTACTATGATGCGCAAGCTTCGCTCTTTCCGTAACAAGCTGAGTGATCCTGAGAATCAACGCATTAAGCCAGGTACGCCTGACCGTCGAGTCAGGAAGCTCGATGTTGATCCCAGGACAGGTCTGGATGTCCCCGCCGGTGTACAGCTGACACTGCATGCCACCAAGGGCTATCGTAGCGAGCGTATCACTCACAAGGTTTAAATAAAGGGAATTGTCTAAATGAAAAAGATTGAAATCACCGTTCCTAACGACGTTGTTGCCACGATTGTCTCGCTTGTCATGGACTACGTGACTGAACTTCATGTGACTGAAGTCGAAGCTGGTGAGCCCACCCCTAGTCCGGTCAAAGTTGTTAGAGCCAAGAGGGAAAAGCGAGTGTCCCCAACATCCGCGACGAGACTTGGTAAAATCTATCTAGAGAGCCTCCCTGAAAACGGTGTGCCCATCCCACGCTCAACGGTTGCTTTTAATATGGAGGCTAAGGGTTACAAACCTAGCGGTGAAAGCTCAACTGCTTCTGGCTTGGTAAAAGAAGGTCTTATTGAAGTTCTAGGAACGGGTGTTCGTAAGGTTGTTGAAGGAAATACCTGAATGAAAAAGATTGAAATCACTGTTCCGAATGAAGTTGTTGCCACGATTGTCTCGCTTGTTATGGACTATGTCACAGAGCTTCATGTAACTGAAGCCAATCCTGGTAAGCTCAAGCCTAGTGCGTCAACTTTTGAGACCAGCGTTGCTAAGAGAAGAAACAATTCTCCAGTTTCTCTAACCAGACTCGGTCTTAAAGTACTTTCGTGGTTGCCTGAAGACGGCACGCCTATGGAACGCAGAGAACTACTCAAACTCGTTCTTGGAGAAGGTTACAGGCTTAGTAGCGAGAGCGCAGTCTTAAGCGGTTTGAAGACTGAAGGCTGTGTTGGCGTCACCAGAACAACTGCTTGGAAAGTAATCAAAACGACCTAACTTTCTAACCAGACTCCATAGCTCAATTGGATAGAGCAACAGCCTTCTAAGCTGTGGGTTGTAGGTTCAAGTCCTACTGGAGTCGCCAACCTTAAAGGAAATTCTTATGGATAATATCGTTAAAGGTCTCAAGGCAGTGGCCTTGTTCATTACTGAATTTAAACAAGAAGCCGGAAATGAACTCTACAAAGAAGTTATAGAGTTCATCGCGTTCTATGCACGGCGTAATGGCCTCGATCGGCTCACTACAGAGATGGTCCTGGAGGCCCTCTATAAGCGAATTACTTATGGGGAAACCTGACTTAATAGTAGTGGAATTCTACTTAGTGACTTACAAGCTAGATGGAAAGTCCTGCTGTAAGTCCTTCGATACGTTCATCGAAGCAAACCGTTTC
>Ga0247837_1005808_pt1 | contig 18072 bp, 17 predicted proteins | sample LaCtaG_2_FD_187115 | JGI IMG/M metagenome (GOLD analysis project Ga0247837, IMG submission 187115) | Freshwater microbial communities from meromictic Lake La Cruz, Castile-La Mancha, Spain - LaCruzMarch2015_14.5m | ecosystem: Environmental > Aquatic > Freshwater > Lake | place: Spain: Castile-La...
CCTCGCTCGATGTACCGCGCTACATGGGTACGTGGTATGAGGTAGCCAAGTATCCCAACTGGTTTCAGAAGCGCTGTATAGCGAACACCAGCGCAACGTATGCCTTGCAGCTTAATGGAATGCTGCAAGTTCTGAATCGTTGCCAAAAAGAAGATGGCTCGATGAGTGAAGCGCTCGGCGCAGCCAAACAAGTAGGCGAGGCAAACTCACCCAAATTGGAAGTCCGTTTTGCGCCAGCCTGGCTCTCCTTTCTGCCTTTTGTGTGGGGTAACTATTGGGTGATTGATTTAGATCCGCAATACCAGCTTGCAGCCGTTAGCGAACCCAGCCGCAAATACCTGTGGATTTTGTCGCGCAGTAAAACCGTTGAGCCCAAAGCCTATGAAGCCCTATTGCAACGTTTAAAGCAAAAAGGATTCAATCTCGATGCAATTGAGATCTCCAAACAGACAACGGTAAACCCAGTTACGCAATAAACTATGGGTACGATTACACGCATTTGTTTTGCCCGCCATGGCGAAACCGACTGGAATGCCGAACGCCGCATGCAGGGCCACATCGATATCCCACTCAATAGCCATGGACAAGCACAGGCCCAGCTCTTAGCGCAATCGTTGCAACGTGCGGGCCACGCATTCGATCACCTCTACTCCAGCGATTTGCAGCGCGCAGCTGATACCGCCAAACAGGTATCGCATGCACTAGAGCTGAACATCACCATCGACCCCATCTTTCGGGAGCGCCATGTTGGGGTTTTGCAGGGTCTTCGTTTAGATGATGCGCCGCACGCAGTTCCTGAAGTATGGCAAGCACACCTGGCACGGGAAATCCAGCATGACTTAGGTGGTGGTGAAAGCATTCAACAATTTCATGAACGCGCGCAGCGCGCCTTGGCCATACTGGTGGCCGCACATGCCGGTCAAACCATTTTGGTGGTGAGTCATGGCGGCACCCTCGACATGATGTACCGCATTGCTACCAAACAAGCATTGGATCAGGCGCGAGTGGCAATAGTCCCGAATACATCCCTAAATTGGATTGCCTACGATGGGCAGACCTGGTCAGTTGAGCGCTGGGCTGATACTGATCACCTCAGCACCCTAGCTCTGGATAACGTCGATCTTTAACTACGGTCCGCCGTAGATGCTCTTACTTCGCGAGCTTCGTAATCTTGTTACCCTGAATACCAATACCTGCCATGGCACCTTTTTGGTCGGTGATGAAGGCATAGATATCGTCTTGTGTAGTAATTGTGGTGGTTGAGGTTGCCATGCCCTGATCAACTAATACAACGCTTGGCCCAACGCCCACCTCAAAACCTTGGGTTGAGTCGAGCGCGTTTAAAGCGGTGTTTTTCATGAAAAACAATACATACGCAAATTGTTGGGCTCCTGCCTGTAAACCATAGGAGCCGCCCGCAGTGTTGTAATAGGCTATCGGTCTTCCCTCCCGAAATAAAACGCCATCACCATATTGGCCTCCCACAATAAAGCCAGCCTTGGTCACCACTGGAAATACTAGGCTTGCAACGGCTTTCTCGCTGAGTTTTTTTGCATTGGCATTGCTGGCAACCAGTTGGTTGAGTACGGATCGTGCGCTTCGGTCAAGATCTGCCCTGCTATCGGCATGGGCAAGACCAAAACAAAGGGGGAGGGATACTAGTAATAAGCCGATACTGCGACGAGCTACATTCATGGTCAGCGTCCAAATGGATTAAGTGGCTTGTATAGAAATGCATGGCGGAGAGGGTGGGATTCGAACCCACGGTACCTTTGACAGTACGCCTGATTTCGAGTCAGGTACATTCGACCACTCTGCCACCTCTCCGAACCGAACAACAATTATAGCGTTGGGTTTCTTATGCCTTGGGCTTTAGGCTAGTGATACCGCCCATATAAGGCTGTAAGGCTTTTGGTATGCGGATACTGCCATCTTCTTGCTGGAAATTCTCAAGGAGAGCGACGCCCGTTCTGCCCACGGCTAGACCTGATCCATTGAGGGTATGCAGCAGCTCTGGTTTGTTATTGCCTACCTTATATCTTGCTTGCATTCTTCTGGCCTGAAAGTCGCCCATATTCGAGCACGAGCTGATTTCACGGTAGGCGTTTTGCGATGGAATCCACACTTCCAGGTCGTAGGTTTTCGTGCTACCAAAACCCATATCGCCAGTGCAAAGCAATACACGCCGGTAAGGCAACTCCAGCATCTCCAAAATGGTTTCAGCGTGCCGAGTTAACTCTTCAAGCCGCTGCATCGACTCTTCGGGTTTGGTAATTTGCACGAGCTCCACTTTTTCAAACTGATGCTGGCGAATCATGCCGCGCACATCGCGTCCATAACTTCCGGCCTCCGACCGAAAGCACGGGGTATGGGCAACGTACTTCAGTGGCAAGGCTTCTGCAGCGGTAATGGTGTCGCGTACTAAATTGGTGACCGGCACTTCTGCCGTCGGAATTAAATAAAAGTTTTCTATGCGCTCTTCGCTGGCCTCTTCGCCCTCACCCATTTTGCGTGGGACCTTAAAGAGATCTTCTTCAAACTTGGGTAACTGGCCGGTGCCGCGCATTGAATCCGCATTCACCATAAAGGGGACGTAGAGCTCCTCGTAGGCATGCTGCCCGGTGTGCACATCCAGCATGAACTGCGCTAAAGCGCGGTGCAATTTGGCAAGCTGTCCTTTGAGCACCACAAAGCGTGAGCCACTGATCTTGGCGGCCGATGCAAAATCCAGCCCAAGGGGGGCGCCCAAGTCGACGTGGTCTTTTACTGCAAATGAAAATTGCGGAATCACACCCCACTGTTTGATCTCGACATTATCTTTTTCGTCTTTACCCACCGGCACCGACTCATCGGGCAGATTTGGAATGCCAGCCACAAAATCGGCGATCTCGGTTTGCAGAATGGAAAGGCGGTTCGCGCCCGCCTCCATGTCGCTATTAACTTGGACAGCCTCAGCCATTTCTGCAGCGGCGTCTTCACCTTTGGCTTTTTTCATGCCAACGGTTTTGGAGAGTTGGTTGCGTTTAGCCTGTAACTCCTCTGTGCGGGACTGCAATTGCTTGCGCTCGGCCTCTAGCGCGTTGAATTGCTCAACCGGCAGAATAAATTTACGGGTAGCTAGGCGCGCTGCTACCGCAGTGATGTCTTTGCGAAGGAGTTGGGGATCAATCATGGTGTTTAAACTGTTGTGCCAATCATTAGTTTAAGCGTAAGACTTCCGCGCCTGCCGGTGGCGTGAAAGTAAAGGTGCCTGCAGGCAATGGAATGTTGAGCTGGATTTGCGTCAGGCTAAGCTGCACCACACTCCCCAATCCGTCGATCAGCTCTAAAGCCCGAGGCAGGCCGCCACTCATGCCAATGGCAATCGACGTGTAGGGCAAGTCGTTGCTGCCAGCCGACGGCTTCACTTTAGGCTTTAGATTTGCCCAGCGCAGACCAGAGCGCTCAGCGCCCTCTTCTAGATCAAAATGCTGCTCCAGCGCACCTTCGCCAAACAAAATAGCGGCTGGGGTCGATGCTAAAACCTGCCCAGCAGGCCGAAAGGTCGCTTGATTTAAATCCTTATCCCACATGATGAGCTGTTTGCCATCGGCAATCAAACGCTGCTCAAAGGGCTTTTGGGTGTCCCACACAAAGCGTCCGGGCCGTTGAAAAATAAAGCGCCCTTCGGTTTTACGGATCACCTTAAAGCCTTTATCTTGGGGTTCGTTTGGCCTAGGTGCACGCAACTGTTGCTGAACAAATTCCCCTTCGGCGGTTTTGGAGATGCGTACAAATTGCCGCAATTGCTCAACGCCAGTTTGTACGTCTTGCGCAAAAGAAGTGTTGGGTATTGAAAATAGTAAAGCGCACAAGGCGCTACTTAAAAAACGCATTGTCATAAATGAATTTATTCAGAGCCGCGGACAAGGATTTCGCGGTTACCGCTGCCGCTCATTTTCGAGACCATGCCGGCTTTTTCCATATCCTCGAGTAAACGGGCTGCGCGGTTATATCCAATGCGCAAATGGCGCTGCACCAGTGATATCGATGCACGCTTATGCTCCAAAACGACTGCGACTGCTTGATCGTAAAGTGGATCGGCTTCACCGCTACCGCCACCACTGAGCACATCCATATTCGACTCATCGGCACCCTCAAGTACACCCTCGATGTAGTTGGCTTCACTTTTCTCTTTGAGCCACTCGACTACGCGGTGCACTTCATCGTCCGATACAAAGGCCCCGTGCACCCGCACTGGAAGACCGGTACCGGGGGCCATGTAGAGCATATCGCCCATTCCAAGCAAGGCTTCTGCGCCTTGTTGATCCAAAATCGTACGGCTGTCAATTTTGCTACTGACCTGAAATGAAATCCGCGTCGGTACGTTGGCCTTGATCAAACCGGTAATCACATCGACGCTGGGCCGCTGAGTAGCGAGTACTAAATGGATGCCGGCCGCTCTAGCCTTTTGGGCGATACGCGCAATGAGTTCTTCGATCTTTTTGCCTGACACCATCATCAGGTCGGCCAGCTCATCGATCACAATCACAATCACGGGGGCTTTGTAGATTGGCTCCGGATCATCCGGCGTCAAGCTAAATGGGTTGGTGAGTTTTTCACCCTTTTCCTCTGCCTCGAGAATCTTTTTATTAAAGCCCGCTAAATTACGTACGCCAAACTTACTCATGAGTTTGTAGCGACGCTCCATCTCATTCACTGCCCAATTGAGGGCGTTGTAGGCCTGCTTCATGTCGGTTACCACTGGGCACAGCAAATGCGGAATCTTGTCGTACATCGCCATTTCTAACATCTTGGGATCAATCATGATCAAGCGCACTTCATCGGGCTTGGCTTTAAATAGGATCGATAAAATCATCGCATTAATACCAACCGATTTACCAGCGCCCGTGGTACCTGCCACTAAGCAATGCGGCATCTTCGCCAAATCCGCCACCATTGGGCTACCCGAAATACCTTTGCCTAAGGCCAAGGTGAGCAGCGAATGGCTGTCGTTATATACCTGTGAGCTGAGAATTTCTGAAAGGTAAACCGATTGACGGCTGGGGTTGGGCAACTCCAAAGCCATGCAGGTTTTGCCGGGAATGGTTTCTACTACACGCAAGCTCACGAGACCTAATGATCGTGATAGATCGCGCGACAAATTGACAATCTGACTGCCTTTGACGCCAATCGCCGGCTCAATCTCATAGCGCGTCACGACTGGGCCTGGGTAAGCTGCAATCACTTTCACTTCAACGCCAAACTCATCCAGCTTGCGCTCAATGAGACGCGAGGTAAATTCCAAGATGTCGGCAGAAATCGTTTCCTTCACCTCGGGCACCTCATCCAATAAAGATAAGGGTGGTAATTCTGAATCGGGAATATCAACAAACAGGGGTTGCTGTTTCTCGCGCTCGACTCGCACACTCTTGGCAATCTGTAAGGGCGCTCGCACAATTTGGACGGCAGGGGCAATTTCAACCCGACCGCGCACTTCTTCAACAAACTCTTCACGCTCTTCTGCGGCTTGCTCGCCCAGCTTGCGGTCTTCCACGCTTTCTTGACGCTCGCGCAGCCGGCGGTAGAGCAGTTCTAAAGAACGACCCACCTGCTCTGCGACATTCAACCAAGAAAAACGTAAAAATAAAGAGAGTCCAGCAAATAGGCCAAACAGCAAGACAACGGTCGAGCCTGTAAAGCCCAGTGCCATCACCAAGGGATCGCCAATCAGCTCGCCCAAGATACCGCCAGGTGGTCGCGGTAAAGGCAAGGCCAACGAATGCAAACGAATCGACTCGAGGCCCATGCTCGAGCACAGGGTTAATCCAAAACCAAGCCAACGCACGAGCAGCGAGTCGGGTTTAGCTGCGAGGTCGGATGGCAACGGAACGCTCCACAGCTCACGCCAACCCACAATGACTCGGCGGCCAAAGAGCACAACCCACCAAAACGCGGATACTCCAAAAATGTAAAGCAATAAATCAGCGGTCCAGGCACCAAAGCGCCCTCCGATATTACTCGGCGCCTCGAAGCTGGCATGCGACCAAGCTGGGTCCGACTTGGAATAGGTCAAGAGCACCGCGATGAGCCCGAGGCAAAGGCCTACTGTCAAAAACCAGCGGATTTCCAGAAAAAGGCGGGGCATTCGTCCCTGTCCACCATGTTGGGGGGGTGGATTGTAGTTATTAGGGTATTGGGTCGATTTAGCCATGTTTACTAATTGTAATCAAGCAATCCTATAATTAGGAGATGACTACTACTCCAAAACACAGCAAAGTCCTCATTCTGGGCTCTGGCCCTGCAGGCTACAGCGCCGCAGTCTATGCCGCCCGCGCCAATTTACAACCCACCCTCATTACCGGCATGGCTCAAGGCGGTCAATTGATGACCACTACCGATGTCGAAAACTGGCCTGCTGACCCAGATGGGGTACAAGGACCCGAACTCATGGAGCGCTTTCTAAAGCACGCGGAGCGCTTCAATACCCAAATCATTTTTGATCACATCCATACAGCAGCCCTTTCTGAAAAACCGATTCGCTTGGTTGGTGACTCTGGAACGTACACCTGCGATGCCTTAATCATTGCTACAGGAGCATCGGCGCAATACCTTGGTCTGCCTAGCGAAGAGGCCTTTATGGGTCGTGGCGTTTCTGGCTGCGCTACCTGCGATGGTTTCTTTTATCGCAACCAAGATGTGTGCGTGGTTGGCGGTGGTAACACTGCGGTTGAAGAGGCGCTCTACCTTACTGGCATTGCTAGCAAGGTAACGGTGATTCATCGCCGCGATAAATTCCGTGCCGAGCCCATTTTGAATGATCGCCTGATGGCTAAAGTAGCTGAAGGCAAGGTTGAGCTCAAACTCAACGCCACCCTAGACGAAGTGTTGGGTGATGAAAAAGGCGTTACCGGTGTGCGCATTGCTAAGCAGGACGGCAGCAAAGAAGATATTCCTGTAATGGGCGCATTCATTGCGATTGGTCACAAACCCAATACCGAATTATTTGTGGGTCAGCTCGATATGGAGGGCGGTTACATTAAAACCCAGTCGGGATTGGTTGGAAACGCAACGGCGACTAATATTCGTGGTGTGTTCGCTGCTGGCGATGTACAGGATCACATTTACCGTCAAGCCATTACCAGCGCAGGTACCGGCTGTATGGCTGCACTAGATGCACAGCGCTATTTAGAAACACTAGAATAGACTGCAAGCAATCGATCAAAAAAAACGCCCACATCATGGGCGTTTTTTCTCTCTACTTTTTTATGTCGACTTTTTCATTTCGGCTTTTTATTTGCCGATCATTCGAATGATTAGCCCATCACTGGGAGCAATGGAACGATCAATAAAGCGACAATGTTAATAATCTTAATCAGCGGATTAATCGCTGGTCCAGCCGTATCTTTGTAGGGGTCTCCCACCGTATCGCCCGTTACTGCAGCTTTGTGGGCCTCGGATCCCTTGCCGCCGTGATGGCCTTCCTCAATGTACTTTTTGGCGTTATCCCAAGCGCCGCCACCGGTACACATCGAAATAGCGACAAACAAACCGGTCACAATCGTGCCCATGAGTAAGCCGCCAAGTGCCGCGGGGCCCAGCAACAATCCCACCAAGATCGGAATAATGACCGGCAACAGCGAAGGAATAATCATTTCTTTAATCGCGGCTGAGGTCAACATGTCCACTGCCGTTCCATATTCAGGCTTACCGGTACCGTCCATGATTCCTGGAATATCGCGGAACTGACGACGCACCTCTTCTACCACTGCTCCTGCGCAGCGGCCGACGGCCTCCATTGCCATTGCGCCAAACAGAAATGGAATCATGCCTCCAATAAATAATCCAATAATGACCATGTGATTCGAGAGATCGAAACTGACACTCTGACCACTTAAGGCAAGTGCATTAGTGTAATCAGCAAAGAGCACGAGTGCGGCTAAACCAGCTGAACCGATTGCATATCCCTTGGTCACTGCTTTCGTTGTATTACCCACCGCATCCAATGGATCGGTAATGTCGCGAACCGACTGTGGCATACCGGCCATCTCCGCAATGCCACCCGCATTGTCTGTAATGGGTCCATACGCATCCAAAGCCACCACAATTCCAGCCATGGATAGCATTGCCGTTGCAGCGACGGCAATTCCGTAGATGCCAGCAAACCAATAGGCAAGGTAAATAGCGGCGCAAACGAATAAAACGGGATACGCGGTAGAGCGCATCGAAACGCCTAAGCCTGCGATGATATTCGTGCCATGGCCTTTTGTTGAAGCCTCAGCGATATGCTTCACTGGTGCAAATTGCGTACCGGTGTAGTACTCGGTAATCCAGACTAAACCCGCCGTTAAACCAAGTCCGACCACGGTTGATGCGAATAAGCGCCACTGACTACCTGGCATTCCCAAGGCATCGTCAGGAATAATCCAGTTCGTCGCAAAGTAAAACGCCACTAAAGAAAGTCCGCCTGCAATCACTAATCCCTTATACAAGGCTGGCATTACATTCTTCATGCCAGGAGTGGCTTTGACAAATGAGCAACCCACAATCGACGCCAGAATAGAGATGCCGCCCAGAACCAAGGGATAAATTACCGCCTCGATGGGGGCGCCCGTCACTACGATGGCGCCAAGCACCATCGTGGCGATCAACGTCACTGCGTAGGTCTCAAACAAGTCAGCTGCCATACCAGCGCAATCGCCCACGTTATCGCCCACGTTGTCTGCGATCACTGCAGGATTTCTGGGATCATCTTCAGGGATGCCTGCCTCCACTTTGCCAACCAAGTCGGCACCCACATCAGCTCCTTTGGTGAAAATACCGCCACCAAGGCGAGCAAAAATGGAAATCAAGGACGAGCCAAAAGCCAAGCCAATGAGTGGATGCAAAACATCTGAAAGTTCACGGACATCGCCGGTCGACGCTAAAACCCAGAAAAAGGCACCAACACCAAGCAAGCCCAAACCAACGACCAGCATTCCGGTAATAGCACCGCCCTTAAAGGCCACATTCAGCGCCTCGTTCATCCCAATGGTGGCTGCTTGTGCGGTACGCACGTTGGCTTTGACCGAAACATTCATACCAATAAAACCGCAAGCGCCAGACAAAACCGACCCAATGACAAAACCAACGGCCGTTGCAATGTCCAAAAAGAGGCCAATCAATATAGTCAGGATTAAACCAACTACCGCGATTGTTTTGTATTGGCGAGATAAATAGGCGGCTGCACCCTGCTCAATTGCCTGAGCAATTTCGACCATTTTGGCATTCCCAGTGCTTTGCTTTAAGATCCAACTGCGCACACCGAAGCCATAAATTACGGCGACTAGGCCGCAAACCAAGGCAAAGTAAAGACCGAGCGTTGCATTATCCATCCTGAAATCCCTTTGTTTATACGTCGTTAACTTGCACTTTTGATTATCTAATGAGCTCTAAATTCTTAGAATCATCTAATTAAAATGCACAGCAAATAGTATGTAACAGAAAGAGTGCTTTGTCTCTTTGTTAAGATTAGGGTATCCACTAATAATTATTCGGAGTTGCTATGAGTCTTGACAATGTAAAACCTGGTAAAAATGTACCCGTGCATTTCAATGTCATTATTGAAATTCCGATGAATGCGGATCCAATAAAGTACGAGGTGGATAAAGAAACGGGGGCCATTTTTGTCGATCGCTTTATGGGCACAGCCATGCACTACCCCTGTAATTACGGTTACATTCCAAAAACCATTGCTGGCGATGGTGACCCTGTCGATGTGTTGGTTGTCACTCCCTTTCCACTCATACCGGGGGTGGTAGTGAGCTGCCGTGCTATTGGCGTTTTACAAATGGAAGATGAAGGGGGCCAAGACGCTAAATTGTTGGCCGTACCTGAAGATCGTATTTTGTCCATCTACACCCACTGGCAAAAAATAGAGGATATTAATCCGCTGCGCCGCAATCAAATCCAACACTTTTTTGAGCACTACAAAGACCTTGAACCCGGAAAATGGGTGAAGGTTCGCGGTTGGGGCGGCATTGCCGATGCCCATACAGAAATCCTCGAAGGCATTGAACGCTACAACAAGGAAAAGGCATAAGCCTTGAACCCGTTTCACATTGCCCTTGCTCAAATCAACCCCGTGGTGGGGGATTTGAGCGGCAATGCGAAGTTAATTCGTGATGCAGCTGAAGTCGCGCACCGCGCTGGCGCTAAATTACTAATTACCCCTGAGCTCGCTCTAACTGGCTACCCCCCTGAAGACTTACTGCTGCGCCCTGCTTTTATTGAGGCGGCGGCAGATGCCTTGGATCAATTGCGCCGCACTTTGGCGGTGTACCCAGGTTTGGCTGTCGCAGTCGGTCACCCCCTAAAGACCCCAAAGGGATTGCACAATGCTGCATCGGTGCTACGGGATGGCAAATCGATTGCGGTTTATGCCAAGCATGAACTTCCCAACAACGAGGTCTTTGATGAAGTGCGCTACTTCACACCGGGTAATGCGCCTTGTGTTTTTGACATCGAGGGCTGCACTTTCGGAGTGATCATTTGCGAAGATGCGTGGCATGCCGGTCCTGCGACCCAGGCCAAAGCAGCAGGCGCGCAGCTACTCATTTCGCTCAATGCATCGCCATACCATTTACACAAAGAAAATTTACGACTAGAAGTGCTGCGCAAGGTCATTGGCGCAACCGGCTTACCATTTATTTATGTAAACGCCATTGGCGGTCAAGATGAGCTGGTCTTTGATGGTGGCTCTTTTGCGCTCGATGCCAATGGCTTAGTGGCTATTGCAATGCCGCAGTTTGAAAGCGGTATTGGTCTAGTTGCTATTGATGCAAATGGAGAACCTGAGCTGGGGCAAATTGCTCCGTCCCAAAGCATGGAGTCACAAGCCTATGCTGCCTTAGTGCTGGGCGTGCGTGATTATGTGCATAAGAATGGATTCCCGGGCGTCATTATTGGTTTATCTGGCGGAGTGGATTCTGCTTTGGTATTGGCTGTGGCAGTGGATGCCCTGGGCGCCGACCAGGTTCGCGCCGTGATGATGCCATCGCCCTACACTGCTGAGATATCGTGGCTTGATGCCCAGGCGCTAGCGAAGAATCTGGGCGTGCAATACGATGAGGTTCCGATTCAGGCGCCAATGGCAGCATTTGAGCAGGCCTTACATCCTTCATTTGAGGGGCTAGCCCCCGATACAGCGGAAGAGAATATTCAGGCCCGTATCCGCGGCACTCTACTCATGGCACTGTCAAATAAAACCGGCCGTCTGGTTTTAACGACTGGCAACAAAAGTGAAATGGCCGTTGGTTATTGCACACTCTACGGCGATATGGCGGGTGGCTTTGCGGTTATTAAAGACATTCCTAAAACCTTGGTCTATCAACTCTGTGCCTATCGCAATAGCGTGGTGCCCGTTATTCCAGAACGGATTTTGACGCGCGCGCCTTCCGCTGAATTGCGCCCCGACCAAACCGATCAAGATAGCCTTCCTCCCTATGAACTCTTAGACGCCATCGTCGAGGGCTATATGGAGCAAAACCAATCGATTGCATCCTTGATTGAACGCGGGTTTGATGAGGCCAGTGTGCGTAAGATAACCCGCTTGATTAAGCTCAATGAATACAAGCGGCGCCAGGCGCCACCCGGCGTTCGCGTTACGACCCGGGCATTTGGCCGGGATTGGCGCTATCCGATCACCTCGGGATTTTTAGCCTAAGACCCTGAATTTATAGTCTATTAGACCGCCTGAGACGCAGCAATGGGTTTTGGGTATGATTGCCACAACAGGGGAAATTTATGAAATTAATTACATCCATCATTAAGCCATTCAAACTCGATGAAGTGCGTGAAGCACTGGCCGAAGTCGGCGTAACCGGTCTGACAGTTACTGAAGTGAAAGGCTTTGGCCGTCAAAAAGGCCATACCGAACTCTATCGCGGCGCCGAGTATGTGGTTGATTTTCTGCCTAAGGTCAAAGTGGAAGTCGCGGTTGCAAGCGATCGCGTTGAAAGCGTGATTGAGGCCATTACCAAAGCCGCGCGCACGGGCAAGATTGGCGATGGCAAGATTTTTGTCAGCTCAATTGAACAAGCAATACGCATCCGAACCGGCGAAGCAAACGAGGATGCGGTTTAAAGCCGTAAGAATGGCAGGAGAAGTACCGCTAGTCCGCCTGTACTAGCACTATGCTTTTTGAGTTGGCATTACTTGGCCGAACCCTGTAGCCTTGAAAAAATACCTCTGCAGATGACAGCCCAGAAGTCAGCAGCTTAAACGGCGGCTTACCGTAAAAGGAATGGCCAAGGCCGGGCTCCATGGCCTTACTTTGCACCTTCCCGTCCCCATCCTCCACGCAGATTACTTGTGCCGTCGGCATTTTGACGTAAACCATATTGCCTGGCTTACTTGCAGCGGGTGACTTGTAATTTTCGATGGGTGCATCTGTCGGCGGGCAAGCTGAATTGGCCGCCACTACCATCGCAGGACCCGGGGTGGTTGCAGGGCTCGAGGTAACTGGGGGGCTTGCTTGCGGAGTTACGGCTGGAGCAGTACTTACCGGCTCAGCTAGAGGAGGACTAGCTGGCGCAGTATCCACCGGCGTTACAGTTAACGTAATTACCTCTGCTTGCTTTGGCTTGCCCATCAAGGCATCCAGCTGGCTCACGAATAGGGGCTGAAATTGCACCAAAGCCAATACAAGGGCACCTACCGGCAGTAACCAAACCCATTTTTTACCAGCCGACTTTTGTTCGTGCCCAAGGGCTTGCGCCTGCATACTAGGCTCTGGCTTTACAGCCTCTACCAAAATAGGCTTTGCTTCTAACTGACTGACTGCTCGAGACTCTGCTTCCGTTTTTCTTGTTTTGCGTGCTGCTTTCTTTACTTCATTTGGCTTTTCTTTTGGCTCCGCTACTTCAATTGCATTCTCGGGCGAAAGGGGGCGTGGCGCACCACTCTGCTCTGCTACTTTTGCAGCATCGAGTAAGGGCTGTGACTCGGCTAGAGATGATTCGCCCTGAGTGAACTCGCTCTCTTGGCTTAACGGTAACTCTGCTTGCGGCCCAAAATCAAATGCGTCCTTTTCGTCGAGCTGGATTAATTTAGCTACTTTCTTAGCGGCAACTAATTTAATTGTGGGCGAGTAAAAACTACTGCTTTGTCCGTTCTCGATCTGCTGAATTTGCTTCTTTGAGAGGCAGGCCAGTAGCGCCAACTGCTCGACCGACATGGCGCATTTTTCCCGTGCCGCGCTGAATGCGGCGCTACGTATTTCAGGGGAGGATTGTTTTTGCACCATCTACCTTGCTTTCAGCTACGGATCTTATAAACGAATTTTTCTTGATTTAACAAAATTATCAATTGAATATCGTGTTTAATAAATTCACCCAAGAGCTAATGGGACTCATTGCATTAATAGGTCGACTCATACTTTCTCAAGGGAGGCTTCTAAATAGGACTTCACTAAACCTTGCAATGAATCGGCCCGCATTTTTTCCATTACGCGCGCCTTATGCACTTTAATCGTGGCATCGGTGGTACCAAGCTTCACTGCAATGTCTTTATTTAAGAGGCCTTGGACTAGCAGGTGGCAAACCTCTTTTTCACGGGGAGTCAGCGTACTGAAATAACGCTTGACCTCAACGTCTTTGGAAACCCGCTTTAGCTGCCGACTGTCAAATGCAATGGCATCCGCGACGGAATGCAGTAGATCCTCTAAGTTAAAGGGCTTAAATAAAAAATCCAGAGCCCCTTTTTTTAAACTTTTGACGATCTGTTGCGGATGACTTTGACCACTCACAAAAATGATGGGGGTCTTACGACCCATGCGCAGTAGCTCTTCCTGTAGGTCAAGCCCAGTCATATCGGGCATTTGCATGTCGAGCAAAATCACTGCTGGCGCAATCGGTACCGAATGCTCGATAAAGGCTTTCGCACTGGCGAAATCGTGAACGTTGTAACCCAACTCGCGCAGCATTCTGCTCAAGGAAGCCCGCATTGACTCGTCATCATCAACTAGATAGACGTGCCCTGATGTATTCATGTTTTCACCCTAATTTGCAATTACTGCAAATGTAATAGAAGTGCTGTACTTTAGATATTAGCCCAATAGCTAACTTTTGAAGGCTAAGCTACTGGATTCATTATGGTTTTTTAACATTGCAGTGCAGCAATCTATTTCCCCATCATTGTCCGTACATCACCCTATCCCCACTCATTGCACAATAGAGGTTTTTCTCAATTACAGATGGAGTCTGCCGCATGAAACGCCTCAACGAACGCTCACGCATGGTCACTGAAGGGGTTGCGCGCGCACCCAATCGCTCGATGTACTACGCCATGGGCTACAAAGATGGGGACTTCACTAAACCCATGGTGGGTGTGGCCAATGGTCACTCGACCGTAACGCCTTGCAATAGTGGCTTACAAAAGCTAGCTGATGCCGCAATTGAAGCGCTGGAGGCGGCTGGTGCCAAAGCCCAAGTATTTGGTACACCTACGATTTCAGATGGCATTGGCATGGGTACCGAGGGCATGAAGTATTCCTTGGTGTCACGTGAAGTCATCGCCGACAGCATTGAGTGCTGCGTAAACGGGTTGTGGCAAGACGGCGTGGTGGTGATTGGTGGCTGTGATAAGAATATGCCAGCCGGCATGATGGCCATGGTGCGCACCAATGTACCCAGTATCTATGTCTATGGCGGCACCATTCAGCCAGGGCATTACAAAGGCAAAGAGCTCAACATTGTGTCTGCTTTCGAAGCAGTTGGTGAATTTACATCTGGCCGTTTGAGTGAAGAAGACTTTAAGGGCATTGAGCAAAATGCCTGCCCCAGCAGTGGCTCGTGCGGCGGTATGTATACCGCCAACACCATGAGCTCATCATTTGAAGCGTTGGGTATGAGCCTACCCTACTCATCAACGATGTCCAACGTCGATGCCGAAAAAGTAGCTAGTGCTGCGGATTCAGCGCGCGCGGTGGTCGAAGCAATTAAAAATAATTTACGCCCGCGCGATATTGTCACTAAAAAATCGATTGAAAATGCCGTGAGCGTCATCATGGCCGTGGGCGGCTCAACCAACGCTGTGTTGCATTTCTTGGCCATTACCAGCGCCGCTGAAATCGACTGGACCATCGATGATTTTGAGCGCATTCGTAAACGCGTTCCTGTGATTGCCGATATGAAACCATCAGGCACTTACTTAGCAACCGATTTACATCAGGCTGGTGGCATTCCCCAAATCATGAAAATCTTGCTCGATGGCGGCTTGCTGCATGGCGATTGCATGACCATTACCGGTAAGACCATTGCTGAAGTTCTAAAAGACGTTCCTTCGGTGCCTCGTGCAGATCAGAAAGTCATTCGTACCTTGGCGAACCCCATTTACGCCGAAGGCCATCTGGCTATTCTGAAGGGCAACATTTCGCCCGAGGGTTGCGTTGCCAAAATCACTGGCCTTAAAAATCCATCGATTACGGGTCCAGCACGCGTCTTTGATTCAGAAGATTTAGCCATGGAAGCCATCATGGCCAGCAAAATCAAGGCAGGCGATATTGTGGTGATTCGTTATGAAGGCCCCAAGGGTGGGCCAGGTATGCGTGAAATGCTATCGCCTACCTCAGCTTTAGTTGGCCAAGGCCTTGGTGAGAGCGTGGGCCTCATTACTGATGGCCGCTTCTCGGGCGGAACTTGGGGCATGGTTGTGGGTCACGTTGCACCTGAAGCCTATGTCGGCGGTACCATTGCGCTGATCGAGGAAGGTGATTCGGTAACTATTGATGCACACAAGCTCTTAATTCAGCTCAATCTTGCAGATGATGAGATTGCTAAACGTCGCGCCGCTTGGAAACAACCTAAACCACGCTATACCCGCGGCCTACTGGCGAAGTACGCTAGTCTTGCCGGTAGCGCAAGTAAGGGCGCTGTAACCGATATGGACTTGAAGTTCTAATTTATGCAGTTCATTTGGACTTCGGGGTCAAGCTTGACTATTTGAGGCTTAAGTTACTTTTATCTACTTTTAGTCCAAATCGTATTGCAACTATTGCATCTTTAGGGAATTACAAAAGGGCGCCGTGGCGCCCTTTGTTAATCAATAGACAATAGAGTTTTTATTCAATGCTTAGCGCCGTGCCCATGACCTCCCGGGGCGTTGACTGGCATCTTAACTTCGACCTCGCCAGCTTTAGCGAACCTCAGCTTTACAGGCACCATATCACCTGCCTTCAGGGGTGCCTTGATGTTCATGAACATCAAGTGCAAGCCGCCCGGTTTTAGATCGACAGCGCCGTTCGCCGGCACTTCAATCTGCTTGACTTCCCGCATTTGCATGACATTGCCATCCATTTTCATGGTGTGCAATTGCACTTCGGCCGAGACCGGTGAGCTCGCTGAAATCAATTGGTCCGCGGCGCCATTGCTCGTAATTTTCATATAACCACCAGCGGCGGCTTGGCCAGCTACCGTTGCCCGTGTATATGCGCCGTTAATTGCAATATTGCCTACTTTGGCATCCTGAGCAAAACCAAGGGATGGCGCCGCACAAATGAATGCAGTACTAAGAATCAGGGTACGTAATTGAATCGTGGTTTTCATAATATCCTTTGAATATATTTAGTGAAGATACATCTTCAGCTCCCGCTCAAATTGCGGGAGATTGTCGCGGTTCACAAAAATTCCGATGGGCGTTTCTTGGTCGGCGTGCTTCAGGACTAATCGATACAAATGTTTTTCGGTACGGCCAATGCGGACCCACACTGTATTAATTTCCTGTTTTTCTACTTTGCCGCCCCAGCTTTTTTCAATCGTCATGCATTTGCCGTCGATCGTGATCTTCTCGTAATCGAGGGCATGGCGACTATAAACATAAAGGGCTATCGTCAGGGCGGCGATTTCAATGCAAGTAAAGATTAAAATCATCCAAACGCCCATGAGTAAAAACGAACCTGCCACCAAAAGCGAAAACAAGACGATGGAGGCGTAAAAATACCCCACCTGCTTCGGTGAAAAAGAACAGTTTCGTTTCATAAGCCAAACGCGCATGGCAATACTGTACTACCAGCTCAGGGTCTTTGTATTTCGCTTAAATAAGGCTTCGCCATTTACCTTAGCGCCCCCTAATTTGATGCCCGGCAATAGATCCGCCTCAGTAAAACCAAAATGCCGCAAGCAAAGTGGGCACATAATCACCGTGCTACCGCTTGCGATCATTTCCGCTAACAATTTTTGCTGCTCGGGATGGCTTGTGCTACCGACCTTCACCCCAAGATAAACCCCCTTGTCACTCAAAAAGACACTTAATGGGTGCCCATTTGCTGCATGGTGTTTACTAAAGTTCAGCGCCATCGTGGCGCGATGGGGCTCATCACTGGTGAGACTGACAAATGAAGGATCCGGGTTGGCGGCATACGAAGCCATTACAAACAACGACAAGCAAGCCAGCAGTAGACTGTGTTTTAAACTTTTCAACATAATTTTTCCGTTTAGCAAATAATGGGGGTCGAGCGAGAAGTCTGTTAGCTCCTTTGCCGCTCACGATCTTGGGTAAGCGCACTTACCCCGTTGCATTAAGAGAGGATTGGGGGCGCCCTTGAGGGCAATTGCATCCACGCAATAATGGGTAATGCAATGGCTTGAAAAGTAGCGCGGATCTTTGAAGCCGATTCGGGCTCCGCAAACTGTAAATCGAGCTGAATACTGGGTACATAACTATCTTGAATCAGGCAGTATGCACAGCCCGTTTGCGCTTGATGACTCTCCGGCAGGCCCAGATCAACCCGCAAATCGATCTGCTCCCCACTGGGGGCGCAGATTGCCATCGTAAGCTCACTGGCATCTGAGATGACTGGACGGGCATGGGCGGCCATTGGCATGACCGCGCCAAGCAATACTGCGGCCGCGGTAAGCCAATAAATCCATGTGCGTGCAATGCGTGACATAAGCTTATTTTAAGCGTAAGTACGAGATTCGTATCGGATGAAATAAAAATGGGGGCTTGCGCCCCCATTTAGATCATGCGTCCTACAAGAAAGACTTATGCTGCTTTTGCCTTCTTGCCGGTGAACTTGCCAATCAATGGCCAGAACAACAGGACTAAGGCCAAGGT
>Ga0247837_1005812_pt1 | contig 18062 bp, 12 predicted proteins | sample LaCtaG_2_FD_187115 | JGI IMG/M metagenome (GOLD analysis project Ga0247837, IMG submission 187115) | Freshwater microbial communities from meromictic Lake La Cruz, Castile-La Mancha, Spain - LaCruzMarch2015_14.5m | ecosystem: Environmental > Aquatic > Freshwater > Lake | place: Spain: Castile-La...
GCACCTTTGGCGTGCTTGCAAGCGTGAGCCGTAAGTATGCGCATCGCATTCCGTTCATGGTGAAGTTGAATCACAACGAACTGCTCACTTACCCAAATGCCGCGCGCGAGATTCCATTCGGCAGCGTGCGCGAGGCGTGGAACTTGGGCGCCTGCGCGGTGGGTGCAACCATCTACTTCGGTAGCGAAGACGCAACCAACGAGATCATGTACGTCTCCGAGATGTTTGAAGAAGCCCACGAATTGGGCATGTGCTGCTTCCTGTGGTGCTACTTGCGCAACGATGCGTTCAAGACCGGCGGCAAGGATTACCACCTGAGCGCAGACCTCACCGGCCAGGCGAATCACCTTGGCGTCACCATCAAGGCGGACGTCATTAAGCAGAAACTCCCCGAACTCAACGGCGGATACACCGCCATGGGCACCGGCGGTTCCAGCTACGGCAAGTTTGACAAGCGCATCTACAGCGAACTCTCATCCGATCATCCGATCGATCTGTGCCGCTACCAGGTGCTGAATTGCTACGCCGGTCGCATTGGCCTCATTAACTCTGGCGGCGCAAGCGGCGAGAATGATCTGGCCGACGCGGTGAAGACCGCCGTCATCAATAAGCGCGCCGGTGGCCAGGGCTTGATCTCCGGTCGCAAGGCGTTCCAGCGCCCGATGCCTGAGGGCGTCAAGATTCTCAACGCGATTCAGGACGTCTACTTGGACGCAAAGGTCACCATCGCCTGAGTCGCTAGGTGCCAGGCACTACTGGCACCATCGGCACCAATTTCCGAATGCCTGCCACCACCCGTTGCCCGCGATGTGCATACGCCCTGACCGGCTTGCCGGGCGCGCCCTCCACGGCGCATGCATACGGTGAATTCACCGCCGATGAGCGCTGCCCGGAATGCGCGCTGCAGATTCCTGCCGGCGCTCATTGCCTGGTTGGTGGCGTCACCCCCGATGTTGTGGATGCGTCCGGCTCGCGCTCGCTGATGTCCATTGTTGGCGCCGGCGCACTGCTGATCGGTGGTCCGTGGGCGTGCATCTTGATCGGGGTGGTATTAGTGGAATTCCTCCGCGGCACCACGCTCAGGGGCGGGGTACCGATGAGCGCACTGCAATCATGGACCATTGGCGGCGTGCCATTCGTCCTGGGCATCAGCTTTACTGCATGGCTGATCTGGCGCACCTGGCGTCGCACCGGAACGGGAACCGACGGCGAACGCGCGGGCGCACGCATGCGGCGCGCGATGGTGGTTCCCGGCGGCGTGCATCTCTGGTCCGGCGAACCAACGCTCGATGCAAAGGCGCGCAGCCTGGCCGGCGGCGACGTGCGCGACGTGCGCGGTCGAAGGCACATTCCGCTCTTTCGAAAGAAGGGCGCGGCGGAGACCGGAGCGATCGACTTCGTCACGCCAATCATCCTGTGGTCCGCTGGCGACGTGAAGCGGCAATCGAATATCACTGACGGCCGACTGGCGGGCACCATCTGGCTGGTCTTGCCACCCGGCGTGCCCGCCGACGTGATCGCCCGCGATATCGAGCGCACCCTGCGCCAGCCCGCCGCCGATACGCCCGTTCACGTTGACATCACCAACGGCATGACATCGGTACCAGCACCGACCGTGCATGGCGATCCGAATCACCTGGCGGTCCCTGAAGCGATCACCGCAAGCACACCCGGCGATCGCCCCATCTGCCCGCGCTGCAGTTATGGATTGCCGGTGGATCAGCCAGGCCCGTGGTGGGAGCCACTCCCCGCGGCCGTCACCTGTCCCGAGTGCGCATTGAGCATGCCGGCAGGCGCCGTGGTGGTCAACGGTTGGCAGAATGCATCACAAGCGCAGATCAAGCGGGGTGGGTTGGGTAAGTGGATCATCATTGGCGGGGTGTTCTTCACGGTGTTACTTGCGGTTTCGATCGTCCTGATTGCCCGGCAGATCTCTGCTGTGTGGGGCGGCATCTTGCAAGTGGCCGCGTTCGTTGGATTTCCGTTTCTGATGGTTGCCGCCATTCGTTGGAACACCGGTGTCATCGCCCGGCCGCGCGTTCGCTTTCAGCGTGGCACGGAAACGTGGATCGCGGAGGCCGGCCAGTTGCGGATCGTCACGCGCGGCAAGCATGATGGTCGCGAGACAGTGATTCCCGCGCGCGGAATTTCCACGGTCACGTTTGGCCAGCACTTCGTCTCTGATAACTCCATACCATTGCAGACTGACAAGTTGAGTATGCGCGGTACAGCAGCGCAGCTTGGTCTTGCTGGCGAGCGGCACTTATCGGTGCCGCTCCCCGCAGAAGTGGATCAAGAGAACGTGGTCACCAACATCAAAGCGGCGCTAGCGTCTTAAATTGCAACCGGATCAAGGAAGGTTTTACTGCTTCTGCGCCGCCCGCACCGGCTTGACCACCGTCATGGCGTCCTGCGTCCGGCGCATTTCCTCCGCCGCAGCGAAGTCTTCTCCGAAACGCACCAAGCGCAAGCTGTTGGCAATCACAAACACGTACGCCGTCGCCTGATAGAACGGGGTCACCCAAATGTCAATGCGACCAGTTGCCGCAAGCGCCAAGCCAACCAGCGCCAGCAACAGGCTCGCGCCAATATTCATCGCCACAATGCCCTTGGCCTTGCGCGCCAGTTCCAACAAGAACGGAATGCTGCGCAGATCATCATTCATCAACGCAACGCCTGCACTATTGGTTGCAATGTCGCTGCCGGAAAGACCCATGGCCACGCCAACATCCGCGCTTGCCAACATCGGGCCGTCATTGATTCCGTCGCCCACTACCAGCGTGCGATTTCCCTTGCGAATCAGGTACTTCAATTCCTCATGCTTCTCCTCAGGCAAGCACTCGGCTTCAATTGCATCCACGCCCACGGCTTCGCCCACTCGCTTTGCAACACTCAGGCGGTCGCCCGTGAACATCACCACGCGGCGCACTCCAAGACGTCGCAGTTCAGCCACCGTCTCCGCTGCGTTGCGACGCAACTTGTCCTCAAGACCAACCGCACCCAAGTAACGATCGCCGAGCATCACGTGCACGCCGCTCATGCCTTCAAGCTTCTCTTCAACTGATTTCACCTGCGCCGCAGCGCCGGCGTTCAACTCTGCAATCCACATACCGCGCCCGGCAAACACCATGCCTGCTGGCGTTGATGCCTGCACGCCGCGACCAGGAATTTCCTTGTAGTCACTGACGGTAATCGGTGCAATGCGTGCTCGCGCCGCGGTATCCATGATGCTGCGCGCGAGCGGGTGATTTGAACTCTGCTCAGCATCCGCAGCCGCTTGCAACAACGCAGCGCCGTCCGCACCTTCAGCAGGCACCAAGCGGCTCACTGCAAACTTACCGGTGGTCAGCGTGCCCGTCTTGTCCATCACCACGGTGTCAACAGAGCCGGCAGCTTCAAGCGTGCTCGTCTGCTTCACCATGATTCCTAAGCGCGCTGCAGCAGCAAACGCCGCAACCATCGCCGTTGGATACGCAATCAGAAGCGCGCCCGGCGTAGTTACCACCAGCACAGTAATCGCACGCACCGCAGCGGCATCGCGCGTTGCCTGATCAGCACTCTTTGAAGTGAAGAACCACACCAGCCCGGCCACCATCAGCACTACCGGAACGTAATAATTGGAAAGTTTCTCAATGAGTTCCTGCCGCGCGGTCTTGGACTTCTCCGCCTCGCGAATCAGATTCTCAACCTTACCGATGGTGGTCTCGCCAGCAACAGCAGTCACATTGATATCAATCTGACCGGTGATGTTCGTGGTACCCGCATACACCTGCGTTCCAGGCAGCGCCTCCACCGGCACACTTTCACCAGTCAGCGAAGCCTGATTGATCGACGTACTACCAACCGTCACCACGCCGTCAGCCGGCAGATTCTCGCCGGGGCGCACGCGCACCGTCATGCCAACGCGCACCTGCGCAAGCGGCATCTGGCGCTCCGTGCCATCAGCACCCACTGCGCGCGCCTCACCAGGAGTGAGTTCCACCAGTTCGCGAATCGCCCGTTGTGCACCCCACGCAGTGCGGCTCAGAATCAGTTCTGCAAGCCACAAGAAGAACGCAAGGAATCCGGCTTGCAGGAAGAAGTTGTTTGCCATGGCGGCCAGCACGGCCAAACTTGCCAGCGCGTTACCACTGGGGCGACCTTCGCGCAGTTCGCGCACCGCGCCCGTGAACAGCGGGGTAGCAACAATGATCGCGCCAATAGCCGCCGGGATCTGCGTGACATTCTCAGCAAAGTCAAAGAGCGAACGCCCAAGCCATGACACCAACAGCAACATGCCACCCGAGAGCGCCACTACCAATCGTCGTTCAAGTTGGCTGCCACCAGAGGCAAGCGCCTCGGCAGCGGAGGGGCGTCGGGGCTGCTGGTCAGCGGAATTCAAGCCAGCAAGAGGCGCAGGTGCAGTGCTCATGAAGGGAATAGTACGCCGCCACCGCCCGGTTGGGTCAATGCTGCAACTAGCCCATCACTCCAGACATTTCAGGCTGAAATCGCGCTTATCCCACCCGCTCGGCGCCTGCTTCGCGCCCCATCAGGTCGCGGATGGCGTGAGCCGGGGTGGTGCCGTGAAAGAGAATCGACTCCACCGCGCGCACGATGGGCATATCCACCCCGTGTCGATCGGCAAGTGCAAGCAATGCGTGCGATGTCGCAACGCCCTCAACCACCGAGTGGGTTCGAGCCAAATACTCGGCAAGCCCTTCGCCCCGTCCGATCGCTTCACCGCAGGAACGATTGCGCCCTTCGGGACTGAAACACGTGGTCGCAAGGTCGCCAACACCAGCGATTCCAAAGAACGTTTCCGGCCGCGCGCCGAGTGCCGAGCCAAGGCGAACGATTTCCGCCAGCCCACGTGCCAGCAATGCGCTCTTGGCATTCGAGCCAAGCCCCAACCCGTCCACCATGCCGGCAGCAATCGCCACCACGTTCTTCGCAGCACCAGCAATCTCAACACCAACCACATCGGAGTTCGTATAGATGCGAAGCCACGGGAGTGAGAATGTCCGCTGCACGCGTTCGGCAAGCGCTGCGTCAGTACTGGCACTCACCATGGTGGCTGGCAATCGCATCGCAAGTTCCGCAGCGATCGTTGGCCCACTGAGCACCGCTACTGGTCGCTCGCCGTGAGCCATCCGCGCAGCATCAGCAATCACCTGACTTGGTCGCAGCAGGGTCTCATCTTCGATCCCCTTGGTCACACTCACCACCGGAACATCACTGGCGAGATGCGCAGCGATCGGCTGCCACGCCGCCCGCACAAACTGCGTTGGAATGGCACTCACCACCATCGTTGCGTCGGCAAGTGCCCGCGCGCCGTCATGCTCAAATCGCACGGCCGCGTCAATCATCAGCCCAGGCATCCTGGGCGAACGTCGCGTGCGTGCAAGTTCTTCAATCACCGCCGGAAATGGCCCCCAAACGCACACCGGCACGCCGCGCTCCGCGAGCATTGCCGCGAGCACCATGCCCATTTGGCCCTCGCCAACAATAGTTACACGTTCAGCGCGCGACAGCGCATCGGCATTATGTGCACGCGCGCTTTGCTGTGTGTTGGCGTCATTCTTCGTCAAACTTCGCCTCCACTAGTCGCAGCAGGGCGGACAGCGCCTTGCTGGCGTCGGAACCATCGCAGGTGATCTCCAGTTCCGTACCTTGCGTTGCAGCCAAGAGCAGCATCTGCATGATGCTCTTGCCGTCCACGGTTTCATCACCATCCGTGCGGCGCACGCGAACTTCACATTCAAATCCGTTTGCCGCATCAACAAACGCCATCGCCGGCCGCGCATGCAGCCCGAGGGAGTTCTGAATAGTGGTCAGTGCAGAGTTCAACATTCAACGCGACTGCGAAGCGGAGTCGGCCTCCTCAAGGAGACCCCACACTTCCGCCGGGGTCTTCGCCTGGCGCAGGAAGCGTCGGAACTTGTCTTGGGTGAGGACGCCGAAGATGCACTCCATGGCGTCGATGTGTTCTTCTGGGCGATCTTCTGGTGACAAGAGCAGGAACACCACATGCACCAACTGCTTGTCGAGCGCCTGAAATTCAAGCCCGCCCGGGGCGATGCCCACGGCCACAAAGACGCGCTGCACTTCAGTGGTCTTCACGTGGGGCGCCGCAACACCATGACCAAATCCGGTGGAGCCGCGCTTCTCGCGCTTGATGACCGCCTTGGAAAGTTCGTCAATCAGTGCCGGCTTCACGGCGCCTTGGGTGGCCAGCACCTCTACCAATTCGCGGATCGCATCGTCGCGCTTGGTCGACTTAAGCGGTGCGATGATGGCTTTCTCGACGACGATGTCGCGGAGCTTCATGGTGGGTGGTTTCCTTACAACTGCGAGTGCACTGACTGCGCGATCGGCCAGAGTGCAGACTCAAGCCAAAGGCGGTCGCCGGAGTGTCCGGCGACCGCACAGGGTACAGAATTCAGTGGTTGCGCGCGATGACGCGTTAGTCAAGCCGTCGGCGCGTCCCAATGTGCTTCTTAGCGCCACGAATGCGGTCTTTCCATTCATGCAATTGCCGTACCGCCCGGTCGGAAACCACATCAACGCAGGCATACAAGTCACGATGCTCACTGTTGGCCACAAAGTCTTTGTGATGCTCGACGTCACTCACCACTTCCACGTGGTAACCATGAGGCACACGTTCAATGATGACTCGGATTTCTTGTAGTCGATTGAAGAAGTGCGGCAACCGCGCCATCTTTCGCTCGATGTAATCCCGAATGGGTTGCGTCAGTTCCATGTGCTTTGCGCTGATGGTGATATGCATGGCGTATCAACTTTCTGATGCAAACTGGACCTTGTAAAGGAATCCACCCCGAATTTCGGCCCGTTGAAATTCGGTAGGAGTGACGAGTACATGTTCGCCCGCGCCGCGCGGCTTCGCGTTGGCTTGGGCATCAAAAATCAAAGTGATTTCACTGCGTTTCCCAGAGCGGCGAATGGTGATCGCCAATTCTGGCACGCGGATTGCCGCGGTCGCTTCGGTCCATTCGCGGGGTGAACGAACGGGGGTGCCGTCAATTGCAACGATGACATCGCCAGCAACAATTCCCGCGCGTTGCGCCGCCGATCCGCGCGCCACTCGCGTCACTTCCACGCCGTCAGTAGCCGCTTTGATATCTACGCCAACGTTGCGATCCCCGCGCCCCACCGCAACATCAACGGCGGGGCGCGCCAAGACCCACGCGCGCCAACTTGTCTCAAACTCATCGATGGTGGCGCCAAAGATGTCCTCAATCGCGCGGCGCCCGGTGCGATCCTGCGCAAAGGTGTCCACGTACCGCTTGTACCAAGCGCGCAACTTTCCTTGATCGGCCATGTATTCAAAGACCGAACGCACCACTGGATAGAGCGACTGACTCTTGGCCATGAATTCATCAGGATTCATGGTGACCACCTGTGCCAGCGAGAGGGCGCGCTTGTTTGCCGCAGCCTTTCGTGCCTGATTATGCCGCTCCGTAGGTACAAATCGGATGGAAGTGTCCGGTGCAAGTTCGTACACCTCATACAGCGAAGCAAGGCCTTCTTGCACCCACATCACATGCGGTTGACCGAGCCGTTCCATGTGCCCAAAGTGCATGGCATGCGTGTACTCATGGCGGAGAACCGTTCCGATGTCGCCTGTGACAATGCGCCGCCGCGGATGTTCGTACATGCCAGCACTGGTGGGGCTGTCAGCGAAGATCTTCTTGATATCTGCCGGCGTGGCAACTGCAACAAATATCTCCGTGTCCGGCGGCGCCTCAAAGAGCGTGGCCGCTTGTTGGTCGATCTGCGCCGCAAGCATCTTCTGCATATCTGCTTGGCTGGCATCATCAAGACAACTGGCAAACACCATGCGATGCACTTCGTCGATGGAGTAGTGATAGGTGTCGCCCGGATGATCGCGCCGCCACTCGTCTTGTTGGCGACGCGCGCGCGGGTCGTTGCGCGGCTTTGGAGCTGTGACTACTGGCGGCATGGCAGGCGAAGATCCGCCAGACGGAGCACCTGCTAATCCCTTCCGTCCTGGTCCCGCGGGTGCGGTGGAGGGCGGTCGATCCGAGATGCCTGGCGCTACCGGCGAAGAGCTCTGAGCAGACGCTCGACCGGCGAGCACCACGATCGCAATGGCGGCAATGAAGCGGCTCATTCCTATGAAAAGAGTAAGGGCAGACCGGGTGGAAGCCCAGTGTTGATTGGCAAGTTCCACAGTATTTCTGGCTGCAAGCCCGCGGAGCGCCGGCATTACCTACCGCCGAGAACCTGCCGCAGGGCCTCGGGATATGCCACGCATTCCTCCGCAAAGACCCGCGCTGCCAAGGTTTCCGCGCTGTCCCCGGGATGCACCGCGCAACGCCGCTGCACCACGTGCTTGCCGGTGTCGTACGCGCCGTCCACCCAATGCACCGTGCAGCCGGACACCGTGCTCCCCGCCTCAAGTACCGCGCGATGCACTCGATCGCCGTACATCCCCTGGCCGCCAAAGTCTGGCAGCAGCGCCGGGTGAATGTTCAACGCACGACCGCGCCACGCGTCCACGCGGAATCGGCGCAGGTACCCCGCAAGACACACAAAGTTCACGTCGTGCGCCAGCAGTGCGGCGTCCACTCGATCATCAAACGTCTCGGCCGGTTCCGGCGCCACGACTGCTACCGGAATGCCATGAGCTCGGCACCGATCCGCGGCACCGGCATCAGCGCGCGTCACCACACACACGGCAACCATCGCTGGAATCTCGCCGCGCGCGCACGCATGCGCCATATTGATAACGGTGCGCCCGCCCCCCGAGGCGAGCGCACCGATTCGAACAGTTTCGGCAGGCGTCAGTTGCACGCGCCGGTCTGCCACATCAGGAACGACCATTGATCAACAGCTTCACGAACGCGGGCCTCAAGCGGCTTACCCGCGCCGTGTCCAGCGTCGCGATCGATGTACAGAAGGATCGGTTCCGCAGCGGAATCACTACCGGTATTCGCTTGCAGTAGCGCGGCCATCTTGCGCGCATGCAGCGGGTGAACGCGGCTGTCATTCTCACCGGCCGTGAACAGCACGGCGGGATACTTGGTGCCCTTCTTGGCATTCTGGTACGGCGAATACGCATTCAGCCACTTGAACGCATTGGCATCACTGCTTGCGCCGTATTCCGGAACCCAGTACTTGGCAAGCAGGAAGTCCTGGTACCGCAGCATGTCGCACAGTGGAACTGCACTGATCGCTGCGGTCCAAAGTTCTGGTCGCTGTGTCACGGCGGTGGCGGTGAGCAATCCACCGTTCGAACCACCCATGACTGCCAAGTGCGCAGCCGAGGTGTACTTATCCGTGGTTAGTTTCTCAGCCACTGCATACAGGTCATCAAACACATTCTGCTTGTTCTGCAGCATGCCGGCCTTGTGCCACGCGTCACCAAACTCGCCGCCGCCGCGCAGATTGGCCACCACGTAAATGCCGCCGCGCTGTACAAACGGAACGATGGTCGGAATGAATTCGGGCGTCAATGAGATATCAAATCCACCGTAGCCATACAGCACGGCGGGATTGTTGCCATCCATCTTGGTTCCCTTCTTCATCACTACGAACGCAGGAATCTCTGTGCCATCTTTGCTCTTGGCGCGGATTTGCGTCACGTCAATATCGTTCATCTTCACGTCAAGTTCAGGCGTCGCCCAAATGGCAGGCTTGTACGGCTTCCAGAAGATGTCGCAACGGTAAATGGTGCGCGGGCTGTTGTAACTGGCAAACGAGAAGAACATCTCGGTGTGCTTGCGGTCGCAGGCCACGGTCACGCTGCCGACGCCAGGTACTGGAATCTCGGCGACCGGCTTGCCGTCGAACTTGTAGGTGCTCACGGTGTCGTGCGCATCCTTCTGCCACACCACCACAATCTCATCCTTGCCAAAGTCAACCTGACTCATCACTGCATCCTTCTGCTCAGCAATGATGGTCTTCCAGTTGGATTCTGCAGGATTTTTAATGTCAACCGCTACCAAGCGCACGTTGGGTGAGCCAAGCGTGGTGGTCATGTACAGCGTGTCGTCAACAATCTCTACCGGGCTGAACTGTGCGCCACGACCAACTGCGATGGCAATCTTGGTGTCCTTGCCCTTCTTCAGTTCATCAAATTTGCCAACCCACAGATCGTTCTCCGTCCAACCGCGGCTCATGCCCAGCACCATCCAACGGTCTTCGCTCATCAGTTGTCCAAACGGCACCTCAGACGGATTGGTCTGCTTCATGAGCACCGGATCCTTATCCACCGGCTCGCCGAGCTTGTGATAGGAAACCACGCGGCTATAGGGATCCTTTGGATCAGTCAGTTTGCTGTAGATGAACGCATCGCCCCAGTTGTTCCAGCCACCGAATGACACCTTGCCGGGAATCTCGTCAGGAAAGTGCTCCTTCGTATCGGTGCGCATCACCTTGAGGACGCTCATTTCATCGCCGGCCTTGCTGGAGCCGTATGCAAACTTGGAGCCTTGCCAGGAAGGCATCCACCAATCGATGGAAGTGAGACCCGATGGATCGATCACATTCATGTCGATCACCTTCGCGCCGCCTAAGTTGGCGCCGCCGTTACGGACATAGATCGCGGGCTGGTTCATTCGGCCATCGCGCTGCGCGTAGAAGTAGCCGGGCCCGCGAATGATCGGAACGCTCCACGAGGTGATCTGCATCAGTGGCGTGAGTTCCGTGGTCAACATATCGCGGCAGCGCAGCGGGTCCAGTGTGGAGCGCAGATTCTGCATCTGCGCGTCCGTCCACGTCTTGACTTCTGGCGAGTCCTTCTCCAACGTCTCAAGCCAGCGGTAGTCGTCAGTGACCTTGGTCCCGCTGTAATCATCGGTGGTTGGTGAAGTCCGGGTTGCGGGCGGGATGGCGACTGCAACGGTCGCCGTGAGCGCAATGAGTGAAGTGAGTGCAGTGATCATGGCGGGAAGGATAGAACACCGCGGCGCGGGGTGTGCGGGAAGATTCCTACTGCATTGTGTGACGCAGTTTGGCGCTTAATTCGCCCCGTCGCTTCACACCTAACTTGGCGTAGACCCGCTTGCCAATGGTTGCAACAGTGTTCACGGAAATGCCAAACTGCTTGGCGATCTCCGGCCGCAAACTCCCGCGGGCGAGTTCATGGGCAATTTCGCGTTCCCGTCGGGAGAGGTTGTTCATGCGCGCCTTGCGGACGAGTGCCACGGCCTTGCCATCTTTCGCGCGGTCGATGAAGATCACCCTCGGCAGTGGTGCAACAGGGGTCCGAATTGGGAACACCTCAATCGCAACCTGAGTATTGCAGTCTTGGCTCTCAGTGACATCAGTAATTCTGGTGCGCGTCGATACTCCATCAAGGAAGTCGCGGACGCCGCGGATCATCGACTGGAACTCTTTCATCTCTCCCGGGCTCAGTCGCGCGGGTCCCAAGTGCTGAAATGTCCACTCGTCACTTCGCTGCGCGTTGAGGGGCAGCCTGGCCGCGTCCATGATCTTGTTGGAGTGCTCCTGAAACCGCTTCTTCATGGCGGTCACCTTGCGATGGTCCTGCGCATCGGATGGTCCGTATTCAACGATGAGTTCATCGCGTGTAGCGCGGTACGTGGCGTTCCGAGTCTTGCGCCCCGCGGGAAGGCGTGCAATGAGCCCGATGGATTCAAGTTCGTCGAGTGCGATTCGCACGGATGTGGCATCGACACGCAAGAGTGCTGCGATCTCCGCGAGTGACGCGGGCGACTTACAGCGTCGCGCCAATTCCCAGACGGAGCAGTTGAATGGAACCCCCAATATCTCAGCGACGCGATCGTCTTGAACATCAAGAATCGGACCTGGTGCTAACTTCGCCTTTGCCATCATCGCACTGTACTCAGGGAGTGCGCTGTGCAATGAAATCATCCACGGAATACACGGGGGCGAGTCGCGGAATGAAGTGAGGAAATTTCCCTATTCAGCGCTCGAACTAGCGGTGCTGTTCACGCGTGCAGCCAATTCCGCGCGGCGATTCACCCCCAACTTTGCGTAGATTCGCTTGCCAATGGTGGCAATGGTGTTTACAGACACCCCAAACTGGCTTGCGATCTCCGGTCGCGAACGCCCCCGCGCGAGTTCAATGGCCACCTCGCGCTCACGCGGCGAAAGGGCGTTCATGGGCGCAGATAGAACCTTGGTGACCGTGTCTGCGACTTCATGATTCGGCACGATGTGCATTGCCGGCAGTGGCAGCACTGCAGCCCGAGTGGGATGCACTTCAATATTGACCAGATAGTTGCAGTCCTGCGACTCGGATGCATCGATCTTTGTGGAACGCTCCCGGATGCGGTCAATGCACTCGTTGAACACATTGATGATGCGGCTGAGCTCTGCGATGTCCGTGGCCGTCAACTGAATTGGCACGCAGGTAGTAGACGACCACGGTTCGCTGTGGCCAGTCGAGTCTTTGGCCTGGGTTGCCGCCATGATCTGGCGGATGTGCTCCGTGAATCTCTTTTTGATAGCGGATGCGGCTTCGCGTTCAGAAGATCGCTCGGAATTGAAACTCACCACAAATGCGTCGCAGTTTGTTTTGTATGTGGGAAGCTTTCGAACTCCGCGGGCGGGCGTCCGAGTGATGAGTCCGAGTTTCTCAAGGCGTTCGAGCGCCGCTTGCACAACGATGGGCGTGCTGTGGGACACCACCGCCACCTCAGCAAGAATCACTGGTCGGCCGAACCGACGGACGATTTCCCACACTGAGCAGTTGAACGGCTCAGAGATTGTTTCAACTACTTGCGGGGATTCCAGGTTCAGCACAGCGTGCTGGGAACGGCGCATCGCCAAGATATCGGCGACCACTTGCGCCAATCGTTTGAACGACGCAACCCGCCTTGACCTGTCACTCAAGTGAGTCTTTCAATTCGATTAAGTTATCTAAAATCTAGACCCAAGCGGGTCTGTTCCTTAGGGAATATTCTTCCCTCTTGGCCTTCCCAGCCAGTCACCACACCCCGGTGGACCCAGAAATAGCCATTCGCGAGTGGCTTGCGCTGCTCAGGCGGTGATCACGTCGGGCATCTCAAACAAGCCCTCCGTGAGGTTGCGTGGACCCTTGGCAGTAATCAGGACGTCCGCCTCATAATGGACCGCCAGTGATCCATCACCGGTCCAAATGGGCCACTCGCGACCCTTGGTGCGTGTTTCGGTGGTGCCGATCGCAATCATCGGTTCCACTGCCACCAACATGCCCGGAACCCACGGCTTCCACGCCTCGCCCCATTCGCCGGGGTAGGTGGGAACCACGTTCGAGATGAACGGAGGCCCGTGCAGTTCGCGGCCGATGCCGTGCCCGCCCAGGCCGCGCACCAGGTGGAATCCACATTCCTTCTCAACGTGTTTCTGAACCGCCTTCGCCCAGTCAATCAGTGGGCGCTGTGGCTGCATCGCGGCGATGCCACGGCGCAGACTTTCCTTGCCGCTCTCCATCAGGGCGCGCGTGAGCTTGTCCGGCTCGCCAAAAGAGTAGGTCCAAGCGGCGTCGCCGATCCAGCCCTTGTTGCGCACGCCGATATCAATAGAAAGAATGTCGCCCGTGCGCACCGGGTCGCGGGTCATGGTGTGCGTTCCATGGACCACGCACGCATTCGGGCTCAGGCACGCTTGGCTTGGATAGGGCGGGTGACCGCGCACGGCGTAGTCAAGGAAGCAACTCGAGCAGCCGAGGTCCTTGAGTGTGGCGCCTACAAACGAATCGATTTCTGGAAGTGTGAGCCCCACGCGCAGAAATTTCACCAGTCGGCGGTGCACTTCAACCACGCGCTCAGCGGCGGCTTCCGCATGAAGGATGTCCTTGGGGTCGGTGACGAGCACGGGTCGCGGATGCTACGGAAACCGCGAGTGCGCCGCCCGGCGCCCAGGGGCCGACACGCTGGCTTTCAAATTACGAGTACGCCAACAGGCGGAGCGTGGCAGGAAGTTCACTGAGTTTGGAAGTCTCCCGAAATGCACAGGTCGAAAGTCGGTCGTCACTATCCTTGATGCCAAGGTACGCCCCCGCCCTCGCCGGGGATCCGCGGAAATCCGGAATTGTTCGCTGGGCCACGTTCTCCCGGTGGAAGAAGAAGTTCGTTTCGATGGGCGTGGCGAAAGTACGCCGGCTGAAGCACGCGCTCAGCCCGTCGCGCGCATCGCGCGCTGCTCGCGCTCCCAGTCGAGGTGGAACTTGAGCTTCGCTTCCTCGCCCGGGATGAGCGCCGCGACGGTATCCTTTCTTAAGCGATCCGGGGAAGCGAAAGTCCGCTCCGGTAGTCGCTCATTCCAGGAGCCTGACATGACAATCGTTCGATCCGGGGTGTTTGCACTGTTGCTCGCATTGGCAGCGTGTGTGTGGGTTCAGCCGTCGCTCGCTGACACGGTGCCCGTACCCGCGCCGCTGCCGTCACTCCCGGCGGGTGGCCAGATCCCGCCTCCCGGTCCTGCGGGCTGCCTGTGCCGCTGTCAGGGAACGCCGATCACCGCTGCGGAGAAGTGGTTCTGCGGAGATCTCTGTGAGGCGATCGCCGAGGGGGTGACGTTGGCCGACCTCACCAGTTGGGTCGACGAGAACTGCTTCCCAATGCGCGCGGGTGTTGATCCGCAGGAGTGCGTCTCGTGCCTGGAAGAAAAGTTGGAGTACATGAAACTGTACTGTGAGTGTCAGGGTTCCTTCACCTGCGATCGTGATGGGAACGGGACAATCGACTGCGAGGACCTCCGGGTCTTCCTCGATTTCAAGCGCGGCAATTGCATCTCGAGGACGCAGCTTCTAGAGCTCGTTTGCTGCTTCCTCCGGCACATCCAGACTTTGCCGTCTGCGGGCGGTTGTGGGACGACCTTCTCTGGCGGCTGCGGGACGCTCAAGACCTGTCTCCAGACCGGCCTCTATAAGCCCGGTGACAACCCGTCTGCGCCGGAGCACCCCGTGTTCGATCCACCGCTCACGACCGTGGAGATTGACGGCCTTCTCCGTTGCTATGGCTGCGATTGCTGCAAGTCGGTCGGTACTCACGGCGCAATGATGCTCGCTTGCGACGATGACGGCCCGGAATGCGACCAGGACGGCAACGGCATCGTCGACTGCGCGGACTTCAACCGATTCCTCGACCAGGCCGAGGTGTGCACTGGCGTTGGACATGGCGGACTTTCCAGTCCCCAGCTCATGGATCTTGCATGCGCCTATTTGACGAAGTGCGTGTCATGCGAGAACGTTCCTGCCTTCATTGATTGCCTCGAGGAGCGGCTCTGCCGGGTCCTGAGCGCGGCGGAAATGGCGGCGCTTGGGTCTTGCATGGGCTCGGCGTGCCCGGTCGAAGACTGCTGCCAGTCGATTTCGGCGGGTTCCGCCTGGGGTGGATCGTCGGCGACGACCGCCTCCTATGCCGCATGCGGCGGCACCATCCGGTGCGACCAGAACTGCGATGGGAAGGTCGACTGCTCGGATTTCCTCGCCTTCCTGAACGAGTCAAAGGCTCGCTGCAACGGTGGCGAGGCGTATTCGCGCGAGCAGGTGCTGCTCCTCGCCTGCGCGTTCAGCGGTCAGTGCGGAAATGCGGAACTCTGTTCCTGCATGTTGGAAACGCTGGATTCGTACTTTGCATCGCTCCCAACCCCCGGCGCCGCCCTCTCGGCAGAGGAGCGCGCTCATCTTGCCCAGTGCATGCCATGCGGGCAGGTCTGCGCGCCGGCAGATGGGGGTGCCACGCGAGGAGAGCCGTGCGTTTCCGGCAGTCGCTCGGCGCAGCCACTCTCCGGCGACTGCGACTGTGGCGAGGGTGGCGCAAAGTCGGCCCCGTCCCGGACGGCCGAGGGTGTTGTGCCGCAGACGGGCGCATCGACGCTGGCCGCCACCGACGCGCTCGTCGAGGTGCCCGGCCCGGATGTCATGTTGCAGCGGGCCTACACCTCGGACCCGTCGTATGTATCGAGTTGCGCGACCGGCTTCGGCTGGAGCGAGTCCCAGTTCCAGCACGTGGACCATGATCCGGACTCAGGCACCCTCGCGCTCCACATGGGGGCACGGCGGCAGGTCACCGTCGACGTCTCGGCGGGCGCAACGGTGACCGATTCGTCGCTCGGCCTCGACTTCTGGCGAGTTCCCGGCAACAGCACCCTGATCGTCCACAAGTCCCTTGCTTCATACAACGGCGCGACCTACGCGGTCTGGCGCCTGCGCGAACCTGGTGGTGCATCGACCGACCGTTTCCGCCAACCGGACGCAGGGGAGACCACCGCCGCACCGATCTCGCCTGCGCTGGTCGGCCTGATCGCCGGCGTCACGGACGTGTATTCTGGCAACTCTCATCACTATCGGTATGGGCTCTGGCTGGGCGCGGGCGGTGCCCCGGTCGCACGCCTCAAGCAGGTGCTCGTGAACCCCGGCACTGGCGGCGCATCCCCGGCAGCTCGGCTCGACTACTCGTACCTCTGGCAGCCGGGCGTGAACGCGGGTCGCATCCACCAGGTGTCCGTCTTCCGGCCCGACGCCCAGGGGGCGATGACGCTGGTGGAGCAGGTCGAGTACCGCTACCGCGGAGCAGACGACATCCTGCCGGGCGACATGTCGACCGACTGTGGCACGGATGGTGATCTTGTACTCGTGGTGCAGCGCGAACGCGTGGATCCTTCGCCAAGCGGTACGTGGCCGATGTGGCGCGACCGAGTGACGCACTACCGCTATCACGGCGGAACGTCGGCGCTGGAAGGGGCATCAGGCTCGGCACACCAGCTGAAGATGGTCGTGTCACCGGAGCAGGTTGAATTCGCGGCCGCAGCGTGGGTCAGCGACTACAACCTGACGCACACGCCCGTCATCACCACGACGGCGACGCAGTACGCGATCGACGTGCTGCTCAAGCGTGCCGACACCGATCCAGCGTGGGGCACCGCTGGTCAGCAGGTCGCGGACCTTGCCTCGCAGGTGTACCTCGCGTACGCATCGACCGGCTTACGGCGGGTCACCACCATCTGGTCGCAGGGTGGCTGTGGGTGTGGAGGGCCGGGCAGCGGCAGCTCGCACCGGGTTCTTACGTACAACTACGTGGCGGTACTTCCTCGGCGCACGACGATCTCGATCGACGAGACCCCGGGTCCGACGGCATCGTCGTTCCGGCGGTACTGGTATGAGACGTATTCGCCGTCGACAAGCGGTCCGCAGTACCTCCGGTCCAAGGCAGTCGAGGAGCTGGATGGTTCCCACGCCACGACGCACCGGGCGTGGGTGAACTGGTACAGCCACGATTCCGCAAGTCGCATGCTGGTACGGGAGCGCATGCCGTCCACCTTCCCGAACGGCATTGGTTCGTCGGGTTCCTACGACTACCAGCCTGGTACCGCCGGCGCGGCGCCGGTCTACGCCACGTCGGCCAGCGGTGGCCTCAGCCGCCGATATGCATACGTCGCTTCCAGCTCCACCTACGGTTACAGGCTGCTTGCCTCGGAGGAAGTGGGGCAGGGCGCCAGCCCCTCGACCTGGATCCTGACGAGGACCTACGAGTACGGCGACGTCGACGGGGCCGGCACGGACTGGACCACTACGAATTCTCGAGGGTGGCTGCTGAGCCGTGAACGTGCTTACCGCACCTCGGGCGGTACTGGGTCCGGGGCATCGGACATCGAGGAGACGCAGCACTTCTACGGCTTCGCTTCCTCCGGCAGCGACCAGGTGATGTGGTCCGAGACCCGCGTGGAAGCCGAGACTGTTTCGGAGAATGGCCCGGGTGGGGCGTACTCGAGTTTCGAGCTCTTCGACTCGCAGGGCCGTAACACCTGGAGCGTTGCGGCGGACATGGCCGTCACGAAGCGTGACTTCGGCTCGCCCACTGGGCAACACGCCATCTCCACCGGGCAGGCGCAGCAGGTCACCAGGAATGCCCCGACGACGGGCCTTTCGAGTCCCTACTTCGGACTCGTGACGACCGGTTTCGGCCGCACATCTTCGGGTGGCGCGCTGACCACCAGCTACCGTCGGGACCTGCTCGGCCGCGTGATCGAGACCGTCGCCCCGGGATCAGTCAGCACGTACACGATGCGCTACATGGACGTGCATCCGACCCGTGCGTCGATGCCGAGCTACGTGGAGCTGACCT
>Ga0247837_1005813_pt1 | contig 18059 bp, 12 predicted proteins | sample LaCtaG_2_FD_187115 | JGI IMG/M metagenome (GOLD analysis project Ga0247837, IMG submission 187115) | Freshwater microbial communities from meromictic Lake La Cruz, Castile-La Mancha, Spain - LaCruzMarch2015_14.5m | ecosystem: Environmental > Aquatic > Freshwater > Lake | place: Spain: Castile-La...
TCACATAATTGGACTGTTTCCACCATATGGTATAGGAATTTGACACAATGGCAAGCTGATTGTCGCTGGAAATCAGCCTCATGGTCCTGACTCAGGAGCACTGACAGCTATTTTCTGCATCAATGCATCCTTCTCCCTTGTCTTAGGTCTGAATACATCAATTGAAGTTGTGTTCCGCCCACATAGGTACACAAATCTTCTCAATTCACAAGGGTTGAGAGAGTCTTTGAGGAAGGAGGTTGGGGTGGTTTATGGTCGCTCACTAACGTCCGAAGAAGTAGGTATCAAAGATAAACTGTAAGCAAATATAATTACTATTGAAGCAGAGTTGGCCATTGATGAGAACAGCTCACTCCCCTCTCTATTTGATAATATTACTGATGGCCTTCTCAGCTGTACTTTTGATGTTTTTATGTGTGGTCATTCTTCTGCAAATTAATTGATATATGGCCGACAGACGTTTCCATAGTGTGTCTTGTAGCAATTGTCCCCAAACGCATACACATCAGCAAAGAAAGAGTCATACCACAAACCAGCATCTCCACCCCCACTAGCATATCCGACATGTTTTAACTTCCCAATTAGAAATAATGAATTAGCCCTTTCGGCAGCTTGCTGACATATAACCACCACAGCATAGCAAGCCTGCAGGAAGCCACAATTACTTCGCTCTTAGGTCAATATCCACTGCTGTAGTGATAGTATGCCATCTGCGAGTAGCATGTGCCCTGGAATCAAAGCTGTAAGTTTTGACGACGCAATCGTCGATATAGGCAAAAGGCCTCACAGAATTCATGCACCAGGCTGCTTTCATAAGTCTAGCGGTAGCGGGTGAGGTTGTGAACCTTCTCCCCAGCTATGTGAGGACAACTCCCGTATACAGTTGGGCGGGGGTCAGCACCTCCAATTCAGGATTGTCTTCGGCATACTCATAGTCTGACTGGGAAATCTCTTCTGCAGGTCTATAGTCGTCCATATCCTCCCCTGCTGACTTTGGACTTTCTCCATTATAAGTGTATCTTCTGCTTCGAGTACCTCTATACCGACTGCATGCTGCGGCTTTTCTCTTTAAGCAGTCTTCTTGTCACTTCTCTAGATATGTCTCTGCCAGGGTGAGTCAGCAGATTCACTAAGAAAATCGCATACAAACTCCAATTCTATAAACAGCACCCAAGTCTAATTCAGTCCATTCTTAGCTAAACGCACTATATTCGCATGGAAAAGAGCGCGGAGAGCGGGGCTGCCTGGCAGCTCAGCTGTGCAAATAGGCGCTGTAGGGCAGGCAGACGGAAGGCGGTTTTGGTGACGTTTAGGCCGGGACAGACTGGGTCGATGGTCTCTGCTGGGGCTGTGGCTACTGGGAGACTGAAAAAGGCGCTAATTGGCTCTCACCTTTTCTCCCTACTCAAATCAATTCCTGTCCTTCTGGGGTCGAATTCCCGCCCGTAATATGTCAGAAAGCCCTGCAGCAACTCCCCCAAATCCTGCGTCTCCCTCTCCCGCACATACGCAAGCGTCCACAGCACAAGTGCATAAGAGCTGATTCCGCCTGTATACGCCGAGTTAAAGTCATTGAGGACGAGAATATGCTTAAGGACCAGGACTAAAGGCCGTACAAGCGGGTAGGCGAGCACTTGGGACCGGACGTAGTCAGCCGACGCTATGCCGATGTGCGGAATCGGGGCAAAGCCTCTAGTGCATTCAAAGGAAACATCCACTTTGATCCCCTCACCCACATCTCCCAGTGCCTGCAAGCGCACCAACGGCACACTCGCCGTCTCTATCACTTCCGCACCCACAGTCCACTCATAGTCCAGCAGCACTCTCCCCAGTCTTCGCACTGCTGCCTGCACTTCCTCCCTGCTGCCCACGCCTGGGTCCATTATGACTACGTCCATGTCGCTGCTGGGCAGGGCGAGGCCTGTGCAGTAGGAGCCGAAGAGTGCGACTTCGGCTGCAGAGAAGTGGAGGCTGGCGATGGCCCGGAGCTGGGAAAGGAGGAAGACCACTTCTGTGGATTTGCCCTGGGCGACAGATAGCATTTCCAGCTCGAAGGCGATAATGTCGCTGTGTAAAGGAGAGGAAGGGCAAGTGACTACTGACTCAGCAGGGTCGTTGGTGGCTGCTAAGGGCGGGAACAGGGCTGAGGACGGTAAAGGCGTCACTGCCTTTTCTTCCCAGAAAATAGCCTTGCTGCTTACCGGTTTCTGAGGACTTGCAGTGGTGGATGCATTTTTCTTGGCCTTTTTGCCCTTGTTTTTGTGTTTTTTTGGGGAGGGGAAAGAGGCCGGGGCGGGCTTGGCAGCTTTCGGCCGGCGGCGAGTGCTGACCACTTGGAAGCCTTCTCCGTCGTCATGAACCAGCGCAGGCAACTGCAAGCCTTGGATAAGACTCTCAATTGTGGAGTGAATGAAGGTGTAGACGTCCTCTTCGTCCTCCGTCATCGTCCCTTGCGCAGTTCCCGCAGTACTGACATCACTATTCCTCCTACTCGCCTTCTTCCTCTGTTCCCTGCGCTTTCCGCCTCTCTTAGCCTTCACCACCATTTCCCCCGCAATCAAGTCATCAGCCAGTTTTTGTTGGTAACTCGCATTCACCCTGTTTCCCACCACTCTCAAAACCGCGTCTATTATCGACCCCGCCCGTTCCAGAGAGGACAAAAACAGGAAATCCATAAAGTCGCAAGGCCGTTCGGAAGTCGCTTTCTGCAGCATTTCGAGGCTTTTGGCGTTTTGGAAGCACTGCATTCTGGCCCGACAGGCGGTGTAGTAGGTGCCGGCGGGACTGCCGAAGAAGCCCATGAAGCTGGGACTGTAGGAAGTGGAGGCGAGAGAGTTGAAGGAAGGCTGGGGGTAGCTGTACGGCAGGGCTGGTTCTTTGAGCCACAGGGCTTTTTGCTGGGAGAAGGTGGACTGGATTTGGGCTGGAGAGCCGATTAAAAGGGGTTTCTGGGCGGGGTTTAGGTCTTTCCAGTGGTCGATGAGAGTGGGGCGGCTGGATAAAAAGCCTTCCAGGACTGGTAGGTCCCAGCTGTAGGCCTGACTTTCGCCGGAAAGGCGGGGGTCACTGTGAGTCGCTTCCCAGAATCGCATCCACATGTGCCGCTCAATACAGCAAGCAGCCCAAACGACCAACGGCTGGTCGAAGCCTGAATTCCACCCAGGAGTTTCCCACAGCCAAACCTTCGCAGCGGAGTCCCAGGCCACTCTGCAGGGACTAGTAAATGCCCGGCTGCTGCTGATATCCGCCATTGCTCGGAAGAACTTGTCCATATCACTCAACAGTTCTGGAGCGAAGGTGACTGTGTCCAGGTACTCAGAACTATCGGTAAATCTCAACAACTGCTCCAGTTGTCTCTCCGCTGATAGTGCAGAAGCACTGCGAATACAGAGGCCAGATTCACTGTTGACTCGCTTGAACTTGAAGTTATCGTCCAGTGCGGGAGATTCGACTGGTCGGTCGGGGTCTGTGGTCAAGGTGAAGAGCCCATCGCCTTCCTTCACCTTGCGCACAAACATCTGCCGCACAACCGCCGAAAGCCACACGTTCCTATCACATACAACCTGCAGTCTAGCAGCCAGCGGCAGCGCTTTAACCCAAGCAATAAGCTTCGTCCTTAGGTGGGAGTCCTCGGGCCTGTCCTTGGAGCGCCTGGCCAGCTCCAGATCGTGTCTGCGCTTGGCCTTGCGGTGCACTCCGAGAAGAATGGGCGTGAAGTACATCTTCTCGGTCAAAGCCATCAGGCGGCTTTGGTAGTCCAGGCTGGGAGAGCCCATTTATTAGTTTGCTATGTACGGTGTCGAATTTCCTTGTGGCTTTAGACCACGGGCGACGCTATCTCTTCGCTTCTTTCCCATCACACATTAAAGACGATAAAATGGACAGCCACGTCTTCGCCCATATAGCGAAATAGGTCTAGCTACAGCAATTCCGCCACGTTCGCCGGCATCTCGTCTATCTGCGTCGAGTAGTACTGCTCAATCTCTCGCAATTGCCGCAAGTCGGTGTTGGTCACGAAGTTGATTGCCACGCCTTTGCGGCCGTATCTGCCGCTGCGGCCTATTCGGTGGATGTACTGCTCCCTATGCACAGGCAAGTCATAGTTAATGACCAGCGAAACCTGCTGCACGTCCAGACCCCTGCCCCAGATGTCGGTAGCTATCAGAACTCTGCTGGCGCCGCTGCGAAAGTCCTCCATAATGGCGTCTCGCTCCCGCTGAGGCATTTCCCCGTGCATGGAAGAGACTGTGAAGTTCGCTTCTCGCATTTTGTTGGTCAGCCACTCGACCTTTTTCTTGAGATTTACGAAGATTACGGCTTGGGTGATGATCAAAGAGTCATACAAGTCACAAAGCGTATCGAACTTCCACTCCTCTTTCTCCACAGCTATAAAGTACTGCTTAATGCCTTCCAGCGACAACTCATCTCTTTTCACCAAAATCCTCACCGGATTCCTCATGAATTTCTGCGTCATGGCCAATATTTCCTGCGGCAAAGTGGCAGAAACGACAATGCACTGAGTGTTGTAAGGCAAGTAGCGGTATATATCATAGACCTGGTCCTTGAACCCCGCATTCAGCATTTCGTCCGCCTCGTCCAAAACCAGCATTTTGATAGAGCGAGTGCGCAAGTTGCGTCTTTGGATCATGTCGAAGACTCTCCCAGGAGTGCCGGAGACTATGTGGACGCCATAGTCCAAGCGCCGAATGTCCTCAGAGAGCGACTTCCCGCCTATGCACGCATGCACTTGCACATTCATAAAGTCACCAAGCGCCATCGCGACTTTCTGACTCTGCTCCGCCAGTTCCCTGGTCGGCGACAAAATCAGCACTTGGGGCTCGCACAGAGCTGCATCCAGCATTTGCAGTGCACCCACAGTAAAGACGCAGGTTTTCCCTGTGCCGGATTGGCTCTGCACGATCACGTCTCTGCCTTTTACGATGGGGTCGATTGCGCGTTGCTGCACGGCGGAGGGCTTTTCGAAGCCGTAGCTGTAGATGCCGCGCAGCAGGTCTTCGCGCAGTCCCATGGCGTCGAAGGTGGGCAGGACTTTGAGGTCTTCTGAGCTTTCGAAGAAGATGTCCTTCGCGTCTTCCATTATAAGGATGGCTGTGGGCGGAGCTAGGCGACACAGGCAGACTTGTCGCTCTCTTGATCCGCACCAACCCCAATCCAACCATCACTCTCCTTACCAATAGCACTAACTCCTGCATCCCACACGCTATCCAGCCTATTTAAATTGCATGCAGAGCAAGTACAGACCCAGGGAAAGCTCCCTTGACGCTCGGCCTTTCCGGGTGCCTCCGGTGCCTGTGATCAAACTGGGCGCTTTGGCTTCTGGCAAGTATGACAGCAAGCGGTCTCCGACCTTCGGCACCTTTTCAACGAATACGAGTTTCACCAGGCCGCCTAGAGGGCCTCTTAAAGCTACAAGAAGCAGCACGCAGAGAAGGAGTAGAGTGCCAAGGACTGAACAAGACTTGAATCAAGACTTCTTCATGTTCGAAGAATACCGCAAGTCGGAAATAATGCAAGCTCGGCACTTGCCCTGTCCTCTAACCCCCTACTGGTACATCGACAAGGTGCAAGACGAAAGCGAACTCCTGACCAAAGGCTTGGTCTCCGAGCACAGTTCCGGCCGCTCCGGACTCACCAAGTGGGTGAGCGTAACTTCCACACAGGACATGTCAGAGGTGCTGAAGGCCAGGAAAGCAGTCCTGAGTGACACTAAGATTAGCCTTTATGTGTAGACAGGGTGCAGCTAGGAACCGATGGACAGCACTCGCGCTTGTTTGAACTTCACTCGGTTTGCTGCGATTAGCTTGCGGACTTCGGTGTGGGACATGCAGTCTTCAGCCTGCAAAAACCGCCTTCTTCTATTGACTTCATAGCCAGGCCCTGCTTCCGGCTTTATCTCCGCCAGCAGTCGCTTGATGCGCTGCTGCTGTCGGTCCAGTTCTCGCTTGACGCGTTTGTCTTGGCGCTGCAAGGACTCTCTGCATCTGCGGATAAGGAAGTCCAGAGAAAGGGAGCGCTGAGTGCACAGGGGCGGACTTCGCTGTTTGGGAATAGGCCTGGAAGTCAGGAATGCAGAAGTCGAGTCGATGGTTTTGAGACGAAAATCGTCGCTTTGCCATAGGACTAACTTGGCTTCAGACCTGCTACTATTCAGCTCTGCTCTTCTCATCATTGCCCTATTTCCCGCAGTGCGAATATACGCTACTAGAAGCTGAATTCGCTACAGTGACGTTAAATTCTTGCAGCTGTGTGTGAATTAGGGCGTTTAAGGGATTTATTCAGTAGATATCGTCTGAATTGCAAAAGCGCCAGAGATATTTCTCAAATCGATTTTGTACTTTCGCACTTCCATAACAGTAATTTCTGGCTAAAAACAGACGAATCCAACTTACTTCCCAGGCAAAACAGTCCGTTTTATTGGTCTTATTATCGACCTTCCTTAGATTTCCCTCAGACCTCTTCCCTCTCATTGCCTCTTTTCCCTTTCAACTACCTAATCTCCCTTGAGTCACATACTTAGGTCCTTTTCTAGTTCTTTGGTGTAAGTCGCTAGCACTGGCGCTAGTGATTGTGACCAATGGCGACGTCCTTCTAATGTTTAAACAGTGCTTTCGATGTATCCTGCCTTCCAGCTGCTTCCGTGGGGCTGGCCAGCAAGAGTGCATTCCTCCCGGCTTCTACATCGGAACAATCGTGGCGTTAAAGGGAAATCGAGTCATTATCGTGATCGGCAGTCGCTTCTATGAAACGTTAGACCTGAGCACTACAGCGCTTCGGACCGGAGACCCAGTGTATGTGCTGAGGCAAGACCAGCAGGACATTGTGACTGCGCCGGGGCAAATTGGGGCTGCGGAGGTAGCCTGCAGAGTGCTCTATGTGAGGTCCAGCTATATAGTCGTCAGGGGAGAAGGGGAGAAACTGCTGGTACTGCCATGGGAGTATAATGAGGAACAGGAGCCGCCAAGAACTGTGATGTTGAAACGAGAACGAGAAACGCTGGAAATACGAGAAATCAAGAAAAAGCCAGTCCGAGACGAGAGCAGCCTTATACCAGATGGCTCCAGTCTCCTTAGTCTGATCGATGCACAAAGAACTGCAACTCCCAACTCCATCCCTCAAGCCACCTTCGGACTCGTTCAATATCGCTCCTATAACAGTATAACAGACGGCGAAAACGAATCTATCAAAATCTCTCCCTTGGCTCTTCCCGACCCTCCTTCCCCCCACACAGAAGAAACCCCGCTGAGTCGCAATTCGAAAACCGCGGAAAATCACGGATTTCCCGAGAGTGAGAAAATGAGTTTGACTGATGTTAGTGGGTTGGAAGAGGGACTGGACAGGAAGGTGAGGGAAGTGGCGGAGATGTGGAGATACTGCGGAGAAGGGAAAATCGGGGGGCTGTTGGCTGTATCAGTAGGGTGGTTGGAGGTCTTGACGTGTCAGAGGAGCGGGGAAGAGGACTTTGCCAGGTTCCTCTCCTCCCTCTACGAATACCACCCCTCCGCCACCTGTCTCTCCACCCTCCTCGACGAACTCCAGCTCACCCGCAGTCTCTCCGTCCTCCGCTCCTTCCTAAGCACCGAAGAAGCCCAGGAAGCCCTGGAAATGCAGTCTTTCCGGCTCCTCTCCAAGCCCGACTCCGACACTCGTCCAGACACCACCACCGCCAGCGACACCAGTCCAAAGGGCGGAGTAGACTTCCAAGCCGCCGCTGACAAGACCAGGTCAAAGGTGCATATCATGCAAATTAGTGCGGACAAGATGGGAGAGACCTGGTATGTGCCGGAGATGGAGATGCTGCCGACCATTCACCTGGTGAGGCTGGAGCAGAGCTACTTCCTGCTGTGTCCGAATGCCTATTTCTAATAACTGCTTAGATGCAGGTAGTGTCTGCTAGACTGATACAAGCTCCAGCATGTCGACGATTGAGGAGAAGGAAGGACGCTTCTGAGGGTCAGTTCGCCAACACATAAACATGAGTTGTCGCAACTGGTCCGGACAACTCGGCGGAATCTGGCTAATATCCGGCCGGTCATGGTTCCCCAGCACCCTCGCCTTAATTTCAGTCACCGCCACTCCCTCATAGGGCGTTTTCCTAGTTATAATCTCCCACATCACGACCTAAATAGCTTCTACCGCATAGGAGTACACATCCGCCTTCAGCGTGTAGCTCTGACTCTGCAGCACCTCCGGAGCCATCCAATGCTGCATAAAACTTACACAAGTGCCTAGCTGTCCAGTCATCATTTCCCGCTCTCTAAAGGCCTTCGCCAGGCCGAAGTCGCTGACCTTGATGTGGACTGGGTCCCCGGGCCGGCGGATGGGACTCTCTACGAGAAGGTTGAGGGATTTGAGGTCGCGGTGGATGATGGAGGGGGTGCAGGAGTGCAGGAAGTGCATGCCTTTCGCGATGTCGAGGCACATTTTGAGCTTTTGGTCCCAGCTTAGGAAGATGTCGTTGTCTCGGTGGAGCAAGTGATACAGGTCTCCGCCCGCACAGTACTCCGTTATCACACTCAGCGGCGTACCCAAATACGCACCCATAAACAGCACCAAGTTAGGGTGGCGCAGTTGCACTAACGCTGCCACTTCCCTGCCAAACTCCTTAAAAACCCCGTTTTCCACCCTTTCCATCCGTATTTTCTTCACCGCCACTGCAGTTTTCCTATAGCTGCCCAGCCACACCTCACTCGAGGCTCCAGTGCCAATTAGCCGGATAAGCGTGACTTCGTCCAGTGGAATTTGCCAATTCTGCAAGGACTGGTTTATCCTCTGTGCATAGGAAGCCAGTCCTTCCTGACTCAAGTCTATCAAGTCGAATGAAGTCCTGCTGCCTACTTGCGACCCTCCAGTCCTGGCAGTGTGGAACTCACTCGCCATGGACTCCACTGCGGGGTTGACACCCTGCTGGGACACGACAGAGTCCAAGGGACTGGAGTCCAGCAGACTGTAGCTGGAAACGCTGTTGATGGTCAGGAATTCGGGCGGAGGGTCGGAGAGTCGTGAGTCTTTGGAGCGCTGGAATAGGCTTTGGGCGAGGGTGTAAGTGGCTTGGAAGTCGGAAATCAGTATATCGCTGTCTTGTCCATTGAGTCGTTTCCAGGAAGTCAGTAGGGCTAACAGCGGCTGAATCAGTCCTGTGACCTCGTTTCCCACTGCCTTCGCCACTGCCTCTCTGAGAGCTTGCAATAGTGCTCCGGGCGCCACCGCCGTCTCCAGCGCCCTAAGCATCCTTTTCAAACAACTCATCAAGTCCTGCACTAGTGGCAAAGTCAGTGGCCCGGAAGCCTCCAAATCCTCACTGCCCACCTCCTCCTTCATCCTAAACTGCCCATCAAACAGGCGCAAATAACTCGTGTGAATCGTCACTTTCGCCCGCAACGCCTGGCAGTAGGCCAAAATCAGTCCTCGGAAATACTCAGACCTAAGCACATCATTGGCTGATACAGTGCAATTGGCCTCAATTTGAGCGATCACAGCGAGTGCTCCAGGGCTGGTTTGGATAGCTAGAAATGGGGCGGAACGGGTGTATTCGTGCAGGGAAAGCAGGACTTTGAGGCGGATTTGCGGGGAGTCGAGGGAGCGGAAGGAAAGCAGTTCTTTGTAGAACTTGGGAATTTTGGCAGGCTTGGCCCAGGCCTTGTCCACTAGTTTGCGGATGTACTTGTCTCTCGGAGGGTCTTGAGTGGCAGTTATCAGCTTCAAGATGCACTTCGCGGTGGACTTTTTGGGGCGAAAAGCCGCACTTCGCCCGTTTTGCGCGTTTCTGGCAGGCAAACAGCACAAAAGCTTACTGGAACAGTTGGTGTCGACAGGCTGCTGCTCCAGGATTTTGGTCATTACCTCTGTTATGTCCCCTCGTCTTTCGGCTGCAGGGGCGATGGTCATCCTCAGCAGGTCTCTAGCCTTCCCGCTGATTTCCCTAGGCAGAATATAGGACCCTGCCAACTGCGACCTGCGGTCCCGAAACGGCTTCGCAGCGAACAGCAGAAAGTACAGGAACTCCCCCAAATTCCACATGTCCTGCTTCGTGCTCGCCTGCGAACTCTCCCCAAAGTCCACCAACTCCGGAGGACGCCACGACTTCTTCACCGTCAATTTCAGTTCCTCAGACATAACCGCTACTTCCACTTCCGCAAGGGAACGAGAGGTCGCAAGGGCTGAGGCTGTGAAGCCTGAGAGTCGTAGGGTGGAATCAGAGGTTAGGAGGACTGTTTTGGGAGTGATGTTTCGGTGGACGATGGGAGTGGCGCGGCGGTGCATGTGGCATAGAGCGAGACAGAGCTGGTAGAAGGCTTTCAAGGCGTCGGATTCGGAGAGAACAGGGAGAGATGGACGCCATTGAGCGAAACTGCTTTCTGAGTGGAAGTTACTATCGCAAAGGTCGTAGAGCAGGATAAAGGCCTTCGGTGTGTCTTTGGAAGCGTGCAGAGTGAGGATATGAGGGTGCGGGTTCAGCTCACGGAGATGACTAATTTCTTGACGAATTTGCTTAGACAGAGCCGGAGACGGCTGTCGGTATATCTTGAGTGCGTAGTGTACTCCAGTGTGTACTTCTTTGACCTTGAACAGTGAACGGGAGATTGGCTCCACGACTACCAGTTGTCTCCCTCCGATTTCAAAGACCTGCGCCATGTCAATATGGTTTTGGCATGGCGACACACATGGAGCTCACCACTGACAAAGAGCCAGTACGCACTACCAGCAGTCCAAGTTTCAGACAATTAGCTCATACCTATATCTCCTGCCGCAGCCAAGCAGTCCTGGCTTCAAAGACTGACAGAAAGACGGGATTTATCGAAAGTATATCCGATTCGCTAGTTCGAACTGAGGCTTAATCAAGCCTTTGTCCAGGCACTAAAGTCGAAATATAAAAAAATCAAAAGCCCCATCCTGTCTCAAAGCCAATCCCAAGCATAGGCTTTAAACGAACAAATCGCTTGTAGAGATATCCATACCTGTTTTGCTTGCTGCCATTACAGCCCCACCCGAACACCTAAGTCTGCAGAAATGCATTCTGCTCGAGTAGAATGCTTTTGAGGCAGAAAACCAAAACCCGCAGATTTCCCATTTTCCGTGCGAAGATGAAAAATTCGGTTGATTTCCTAGTCCTAAAAGAACTTATATTGAGTTTCCTCTCAATTCGGCTGACTTCCACTGCAAGCGACCAAATCTAACAGTCGAATAACTCCTAATTTATGCTATTTCGTGCAATTACAAGGCAAATTCCCTCACATTTCTAGGGCAAAACAGGACACTAAGGGCCGGCCAGAGCCTTTTAGGACATACATAGTGTTTCCTTCCGAATCAAATATCCGAAAAGCGGCTACTAGGGCCTAGCACATATCCCAGTGTTTATTAGATTTGAAGTCCCCCACTTTGCCCTGTTCCACACTAATTGCCCCTATCTCTACCCTAATGTGTCTATTTCCTGCCCCTTTCTCCCCCTCGTCCCCAATTCCCCTGCTATATATGTCCTACACAACGGTTTCATGCTCCCTCCTGAATGCATGTCTAGGTATTTACAGCTCTACATACATCTAATGCCCGGCCAGGACTCTGCTTGCGACTGCTGAAAACCCTGCAGAATGGCTTGACATGTCTCCGGAAGGAGTTGTGGCTTTGGGACTTAAAGCGCTTTTCCGCCGGGCGTATAGAGGGTTGCTTTGGGGAGAAAGCAGCAGAGGGATGCGGGGTGCTCGGGGAGTCACAGGTGCAGTGGGGATCACCACCTTCTTGTCTTTGCCTGTACAATTACCCATATTTGTGTAAAGGACTGCGACTTCCACTACGGCTGAGAGGACCCAGAGCCCCTAGAATGAAGGCTGGGTAGGACTAGACTGAGGAATAAAGACTAAGAGTTGATATATTAGCTTGGAGAGGGGCAGTTGGGCTTAGGGCGAAGCCGAAATCGCAGTTTTATGAGTTCCCGGGACTGAGGGACTGCAAGGAGAAGCTTTGGGAAGGCCTGTGCAAAGCCAGGACAGGCCAAAAGGCAGAAATCAGTAGGAGAAAGTGAAGGTGGAGGACTAGGAAGGAAGCCAGGGGACACGAGACCAGCCTTCTATGTGGGCCGGTGGACTGAGCCATAATAATGGGGGTCGCCAAAAGGCTATTTTACAAGATAGGCCACTTCTCAGCCTCGCATACACTACTTGTGATCTCAGCCGCCGTGATTATCATCGCTGTCTGTTGCATCGGCTTTTCCAAGCTCGTAGTCACAGTACGCCCTATGTAGAACAGCCCGCAAAAGCTGTGGGTCGACCCCAGTTCCCAAACCAACCACCAGCAGAACTACTTCGACGACCACTTCGGGAAGTTCTTCCGAGTGGAGCAAATGAACTTCATGGCGAAGCAGGACACGGACAGCGTGGACTTGTTTCAGAAGGAGTACTTGGAGGAGGTGTGGGAACTGCAGTCGCAGATGGAGGCGGCGGAGTTGCTGTTTGAGGATAGCGTCTATACGGTCGACTACTTCTGCTACAAGCCGGTGACGGGCAAAGGGTGCTTCATTTCCTCGCCTATGGACTACTGGAAGATGAACGTTACGGCCATGGAGGACGACCCGGATATAAAGTACACCGCCCAGTGCACCCAGCAAGTCGCAGGCGAGGAAATTGTCTGCTCCGACCGCAACGAAATCCCCATCATCCGCGAAGTCGTGTTCGGGGGCATCGCCTGCCTTTCCGGCTCCACCACGGGTTGCGAAGCCTGCAAAATAACCGCAAAAATGCTAACCGTCACTTTCCTGCTGAATAACAACCCTAATACCAAAGCTGGGGCGGAAAGGTGGGAAAACCACGTGTTTGAGGCGAAGATTAATGAGTTTAACCAGGACGACTCGAAGCTGTTGAAGGTGCACTACTTGGCGGAGAGGTCCATTAGTGACGAACTGAACAATGAGACGAGTGACAATGTGCTGTATGTGGTCTTTTCGTACATAGCCATGTTCCTGTACGTCTCTATCGCCATCGGGACCTTCCCTTCAGTCCTGCACACCCGGTTTCTAGTAGGCATGGGGGGAATCATGATAGTGATCAGTTCCGCTGCAGTGTCAATCGGCCTAACTGCCTGGGCGGGCCTGGACATGAGTATGATCAGTGTGGAGGTGATCCCCTTCCTTATCCTGGCTATTGGCGTGGACAACATGTTTATCATCTCGATGGCCTTTACGAGTGCGAAAAGACGGCTGAGGAAGGCGACGGGTGCGGAGCCGGATACTGCGGAAGCGCTGGGAATTGCGATGGGAGACGTAGCTCCGTCTATCTCCGCAGCAGCTTTCAGCGAAATAATGGCCTTCATCGTAGGCACCGCTACCGACGTGCCCGCCCTCACAGACTTCTGCATCCAGGCAGCAGTGGCCGTAGGGACCGACTACCTCCTACAATTGACAGTCTTCGTGGCCTTTTTAGCTCTCGACGAGCGCAGAAAGTCCGCAGGGCGGCTAGACTGCATCCCCTGCTTCGACATGCTAAACCCGCCTCCAGAGCCAGAGCGGAGCTTGATAAAGAATTTCGTGAAGAACTACTACGCGCCTGCACTGTTCCACCCTGTGACAGAGGTACTGGTAGGGATTACCTTTGTGGCGGTGGTGCTGTTGTCGGTCGCAGGGTACCCGCATTTGAACATGGGGCTGAATCCGCAGGTCACGGCTATATCTGGGTCGAATCTGTATCAGTACTTCGAGGAGTATGCGAAATGGTCAGGGGCCGGGCCGGTAGCCTACATCGTGTTCAAGAACGTGAACTATACAAATCCCCACAACATGGAAATAATGGACCGGATGGCGGACGCTTTGGCCCAAATGAAAAGCACAGTGCAGCCGCCGGTCTACTCCTGGCTGAAGAACTTTAACCAGTTCACAGTGGACGGAGGCACCTGGGCAGCGGAGTGCAACACTACGGATATTCAGTTCTATGACTTTGACACGCAAATTCGCATGTTTTTGAATGTGAAGATTGAGTCCCACTGCTGCAAGAAATACGGAATTTGCGGGGAGCAGTATGAGAAAGATATCATTTTCGGGCCTGATGGGAATATAGTGACGAGTCGGTACCGCTTCCAGCACACTGCGCTGCTCACTCAGAAGATTTACATTGATAGTTACAGGGACGCGAGACATGCGGTGGCTACGTTGGCGGACGAACTCGTCCCCTACCTCAACTCCGACGCCAGTATGTCCAACTACGCCACCCAGCTCTCAGTGGACTGGTCCTCCAGCGCCGACGCCTACACGAACCAGGACGACCTCGCCTTCGCCTACTCCCTATTCTACGTCTACTACTCCCAGTACGACTTCATCAGGGGAGTTTGCTTCCAAAACTTCCTTTTGTCCTGTGGAGCGGTCTTCCTGGCAGTGGAGCTGCTCACCAATTTCTACTGTGCTTTGCTGGTTACGCTCTTTGTGGGCGGGACGACTTGGGGCATGATTGGGGGAGTGTACCTGTGGAACACACTCACAACTAACAAATTCGTCATAGAGATAAACGCTGTGAGCGTCGTTAATATGATTACTTGTGCGGGACTGGGGGTGGAGTTCTGTGTGCATATATCCACGAAGTTCTTGAAGAGCAAGGGGACGAGGGCGGAAAGGGCGAAGAAGTCGCTAGTGAATATGGGCAGTACGGTGATTACGGGAATTGTACTTACGAAGCTGATTGGAGTCAGTGTGTTAGGACTGGCCCCCAGTATGATCTTCAACCTGTACTATTTCCGCATGTACTTCTGCATCTTCTTCCTCGGCGTCTTCCACGGCCTGGCCTTCCAGCCTGTCGTCCTCAAGTACATCGGCCCGCCCCACGTTGTAGAAAACAAAAAGAAGAAACAGCCTTTGACCAACGGTAAAAACCACCACGAGAAAACTAACGGCGGCTTCTCCAAGAGTCAGAGTATGGATAGCTAAGTAGACTCTCTTGAGAGAGATATGGGAAGTGGGATTTTGGGACTTTGAAGGAAGTTCATATTGGGGTTTCCCCTCGTTTATCGGTTTTCTATGTCCAAAGTCGGTTGGAATTAGAGAAAATAGTCGAAATAATTGCTAGTTGAGGATCTTATATCGGCAGTAAATATCAGTCCGTAATGAGCTATTGCAGAATCGCTCCTTTCTCTCCCTCCAATCTTGACACTTCTCATATGAGCATTCTCTATATAGAAAGAAGGAGGCCGCATTTCTAGTCGTAGTGAGGCCTTAGGGAAAAATTTGCTACAAGGAATAGAAGAAAATCGGCAGCGACTGATTTTCATCGATAAATCTCCGGACATAGCTTCCTCTAATACTATGTCAGAAGACTTGGAGCAGCTTTCAGTCCTCACGCTTGCGGAAGTAAGCGACTGTATGGTCCCCACTGACGCTACCTACCCAGTCGACCCCCAGCCTCCTCCCCGCATCCACCAGCGTCGTCTTCAGTACAAAGCCTTATACCACAACTACCTGCCCCACTTTGCTCGCTCCCGCAGTACTTTCCTGAGCGACAAAATCGACAAACTCCGCACTTCTGATGGTCGCACGAAGGCCACCTTTTCCCTTTCGAAGCCCTCGGACTCCACCTCTCTCCAAGCCGCGATTTCCCTCTATACCAAACTTTGCCAATCTGACGAAGTTGTAAACTATGCGACTCAGGCTAAACTGAAGAACCCTGACGCCCGCTGCATCTACGTGCCTAAGCGGTTCAGAGTGAGCAGAGACAGACTGTTTGGGTCAATGGACAAGGAGGACAAAGGACTGAGGGTCTATCAACTAGGAGTGAGGTCTACGACTATACTACCGCCGTTGAGAGGGCTGAGGATGAGGGGGAAGGGTTAGGAGGAGTACAGGGGAGAGCACGGAGAGTCTTGAGACGTACGTGACTGCGACAGAGAGGACATTCGAGGTACTGGGCGAGAGCGCGCTCCCAGCAGGAGAGACAACAGACATGTCCGCACTTGGCCTTCATCGGCCTTTTCCACCTCTCCATACAGATCGGACACATTTCCTCTTGAGGCACTTCCTCAACCTCCATCTCTTCAGTCTCCTTCACTGTCCCAAACTTCGCTAGGTAGGCTAAATTGGCCAGCCTCACCCTAGCTCCCCCTTGGGTTCTTGTCCCGTTCACAGGTCTCCTAGGGACTGTTTCTAGCACTGTGATGTGAAGGGGAAAACCAGGAGGAAGCTGCTCGATGGAGAAGTTGGCGTCCAAGTGCAATTCCCCATATGTGCCTCTAGCGATAAGCCGGAAAGTCCTTGGCAAGGCTGGGAAAGCGGCTTTGATTTGCGCTTCCAAGTCTGCATAGCTGTGAATTCGGGTAAGGAGAGTTGTGCCTTGGCAAGTCACTACCGCCTCCATGTTCCCTTCCATTTGCTATTAGCCGGGACTAATACCCTCGGAGTCAAAACACAGAGATGTTCCAGGCCGATTGAGGAAATGTGTGCATGGATCAGACCCACGTTTGTCAAATGTGGGAAGCAGCAATACAAACCCCGTCATTTTGACTATAAAGCAAGAGCACTGAAGTGATAGCGAGGTGCTCTTTAATGTGGATTGTCCGTTTTATTGATCGCCAAACTCGGTAGATTTCCCTAAAGGGCAAAACTCGGGGAGACAGAAAACTGGGAAGCAAGTACCACTACGAGGGAAAATCATCTCTAATGGTTTGCGGACCCCAAATTCTCGCTGTGACTATTAAAGGCTGCCAGGTGCACTATGCAGTGTGAACAAATCTGATCTTTTCCATGCGCTCGGCTACCGAAATCAACTAGGAAGCCTTCCCAGTCCTCCCTCCACTGAGATGCTTCCAAGGAAACTGTCTAATACGACTAGTAGGCATACTACCCAGTTCTGACTAGTTTCCGCCACCCTCGACCTAAGACATAGCTGATATCACTCTCAGAGCTTGCTAAACTTAGTGGACTTTCAAATATAACTTTTGAGTGTTCCAATAACAGGTCTTTCTAAATCTTCCCGTACATATTTACAGCTAACAGTATTTCAGGGCTAAATTGTCAGAAGGAATACTAAAGTGCTATCGCTGGTTTGAAGAAGCACTTTCCTTTAAGAGACTTTGGTACTTGAATGCAGAAATCTGTTATATCTAATCTTAGCCAAGGCTACTCTATTTCCGTAGTGAATGTCTGATTCTCCCTTTCTTTGGTAATTAGGACAAAGAATAAGTCTGCTACTCTGTTAACCTCTATTTTCAAGAAGACCCAATACTGGAATTATGCAGAGCATAGATATCTCTGGGGTAAAGAAGATTAAAGTCTGAGGGAAAGTAAAAATAGCTCTACTATTACTTCTTATACTTAGAACATTCGCGGTGTGTAGTTTGCAAAGGAATCGCTTGTGGTAAGGAAATCAAACTATGAAACAACAGCGCAGTACAGAGGCTGCTCATATATAGCGATCCACGACCAAACAAAGGGTACCACCTTTATGCGACAAAGACCACTCTTCCTACTATCTAGCCTGTTACGTTATTTGCAGGTGCCAAACCATTTCGCATTTTTGTTCTGTGATGGTTTCGCAACCACCTTCAGTGCAGAGCTGGCTATGGTCGTTGAAAAGATAGATGCACAATCGCCTCCTCCTGTAGGACATCTGGTCTGCAGCAACTTGAGGTAGTCAGGTGGGAAGAGAGTCGAAGTAGCGCCTCCATCCAGAGTGAAGTAGAAGTTGTTGTCTTCGCTCCAAGCGAGGAAATTGGCCCAGTCGCTAGCGGGACCATTGAAGGCCGTTATGATCCTTTGCCAAGTCAAGTCACTTTTCATGTATTGTGGGCTGAACTGCAAAATCCAAATCCGTAAAAGCTTTTGACCACGGTGATATTTCCATCTCTGCTCGGAGTTAGTATAGTTGTTGTCTACTGCAAGTCTGTTTTAAAGAATTGGCTGGGTTGGGACTGAGCTCTGTCAGTCCTTCCTCTTATCAGTAATACAACCCTTTTACCTGAGACAGAGTGTCTCACGATTGTTCCCATCGCTCTCTAATGCAGACAGGGTCACCTTAGGTTTATCCTATGACCCCTAATTAGTGGGAGATCCCTAAACTGGTATTATTAATTAAGGC